>MDTE01028788.1_pt1 | contig 43281 bp, 46 predicted proteins | sample 811231 | NCBI WGS metagenome assembly MDTE01 (sample SAMN05326651, study PRJNA326480) | marine metagenome | isolation source: seawater | place: Indian Ocean: Red Sea | collected 2010
ATCTTTTTCAAATTTTCCTCTGTCGAATCTAACATTGATACTTCCATCTCTTACTACCTTCACCCCCTTTTACCTTAATATTTCAATTTTTTTTTCCCGTATAAAAGGGATTTCATCCCTTTAAAACCCAAAAGTTTTATTTTTTATTTTTTTATTTGTAAAGAGATTAGATTCTTCTAGAATTGTAACTGTAATCTATGTCTATTATTTGAAAGTTTTTTATTTTCTTTTTTATTTTGATGTATATTTGTTATTATTTGTTGAAATTGTTTATCTAATCTAAAATGTTCATTAAAAATATCTCTACAATTAGAAATTTTTGTTAAAACTTCTTGATTATTATTTTTAAAATATTCAATATAATTTTTTATTTGTTCAAAACATTCATCCGAATCATCTGTATCTATGTAAAATAGATTATCACCAAACCATTTCATATAGAAAGGATTTTTATCACAGATCAAAGGAACCCCGGCTGCAATACCTTCAAATATGCGCATAGAACATACTTCAGAATTAATATGATTTTCAGTAGAAAAACACAAACATATTCCACATTTTTGTATTTCATATACCACAGAAACGCCATCAAATGGAATAGGTTTAATATATGATTTAAATCCATTCCATCGACCTTCTAGTCCATATATATTTATTAATTCGCTATCATCCATTTTTTTTATAAGATTAATTATCTTATCCCGCTGAGAAGAGATTTGTTTTAGAGATTCATTTACTTTTACTTTAAAATTTCTATCCCAGTTAGTTCCAATATAAAAACATTTATATTGACCAAATGAAAAATCTAATAATGGTTCACATATACTAGTTGTTAAATATCCTATAGGTGTTTTAGAAGTAAGAGATTTTATATAGTTATCTATTAGTGAGGAATGACTAGAAAGATATCCGTCAAAAGTTGTTATAAAATTTGTTGACTTTTCCATATAAATTACTGGATTCCAGAGTGGTAATAATGTATAGTGTCCAAGTATTTTTTTACACGTATGATGAGTAGCTATAATACAAGTAATATATTTTGGATCAACCTGTAAAATAGAAATATTTTTTAAAGGACCGTTACTAGTTATATATCCATATGGTGAAATACATATAGTTCCCACGTTTATTTTTTCACATGCAATCTTAAAACGTAATATAAGCTCTGTTTCTGCACAAATATTATTTTCGAATAAATCTATTAATACTATATAAGTTTTATATTTTGATGTAGTAAAAAATTTAGTAATACTATATTTACTGTTAATATCAAAAAAAAAGTTTTTTTTTTTAAAATTCCTAGTGTTAAACAACATTATATTTTAAAGTAATATAAAATTTATTAATAAAATACACATAAATTATAAATATATAATCATTATAATGTTTAATATCTTTTAATAGAACTCAATAGCTAAATACTATAAATAGTTGTATTTATAAGTATTTAAATAAATAATAAATACAAATATAATAATGATAATTTTTGTAACTGGTGGAGCTGGATTTATCGGCTCAAATTTTATAAACAACTTTTTTGAAAATTACAAAAAATCCAGTTTGAATTTTAAGTTAATAAATTTTGATGCGTTGTATTATTGTGCCGACCAAAATAATGTTTTAGAAAGTATAAGAAATAGTCCAAACTATTTCTTTATTGATGGTAATCTTCAAAGTTATGATTTACTTAAATATATATTTGAGACAAATGAAATAACCCATATTATACATTTTGCTGCACAATCACATGTTCAAAAATCATTTACAGACGCACTTCAATATACAAAAGACAATGTATTAGGAACTCATAATTTATTGGAGGTCTCTCGACTATATTGTCCTACTTTAGAGAAATTTATACATGTCTCAACGGATGAAGTATATGGTGAATCTATGTTGATTCATGATGAACGGTGTAAAACAGAACAATCTATTCTTTGTCCAACAAATCCATACGCTGCATCTAAAGCTGCTGCTGAAATGTTAGTTCTATCATATAATCATTCTTTTAAAATGCCAATTATAATTACAAGAGGTAATAACGTGTATGGACCAAATCAATATCCAGAAAAAGTTATACCAAGGTTTATAAAACAATTGAAAGAAGGAAAAAAAGTAACAATTCAAGGCGACGGATCTTGTGTAAGAGGATTTTTACACTCTGAAGATACGGCAAATGCATTTAGAAAAATTTTGGAAAAAGGTAAGGTAGGCGAGATATATAATATAGGATGCGATGAAGGAATGGAATATAGTATTTTAGATGTAGCAAAAATACTAATTAAGAAGATTAAAGGAGAAGATGTTTTAGTTGAAGACTGGATAGAATATATAGAAGATAGACCATTTAATGACAAGCGATACTATATTTCAAACTCAAAGTTAAAAGAGTTAGATTGGGAAATTAAGATAGGATTTGAGCAAGGAATTTCTGGATTGATTTAATGAGTTTAAATTATAAAGTTTATATATATTTTATAATTTATATAATGGTTAAAATAATTGCAGAAATCGGTATTAATCACAATGGGTCAATAGAAGATTGTAAGAAAATGATTATGTTAGCAAAAGTAGCAGGTTGTGATTATGCAAAAATACAAAAGAGAAACCCAGATGTATGTGTTCCAGAACATCAGAAAAGTAAGCGCCGAGATACACCTTGGGGTGAAATGTCATATTTAGAATATAAATATAAACTTGAATTTAGTGAAGAACAAATAAAAGAATTATGTGAATTTAGTAAATCAATTGGAATAGAATTTTTTGCAAGTGTATGGGATTTAGATAGTGTAGCTGTAATGGCAAAATATTGTAATATTGGAAAGATTGGTAGTGCTTTAATTACAGATCTTGAATTATGTAAAGCAGCTCGCGATGCATTTGAAAGACTGATTATTAGTACTGGTATGAGCACAGAAGAAGAAATAGAGAAGTGTATTGAAGAGTGCAATCCAGATGTAATTATGCATACAAACTCTACATACCCATGTCCCGAAGAAGAATTAAATTTAAGATATATTAGTTGGTTAAAAGAAAAATATCCAAATAAAGATATTGGTTATAGTGGTCATGAATATGGATTAGTTACTACATATTGTGCTTGTGGTTTAGGTGCAGAATGGGTTGAAAGACATATTACATTAGATAGAAAGTTATGGGGCAGTGATCAAACATCTTCAATTGAACCAGATGGATTAATTAAATTAGTAAAAGGTATCAGAAATATTGAAAAATCTATACAATATAAACCAGGACCAAGAATGCAATTTGAAGGGGAAAATAGCAAAAAAACTAGTTTAAGAAAATGAGTTTTCGGCTTTTATCCAATCTTCATTACTATCAATATCTATAGTATCATTTTTTGACATTATATATGGATATATTTTCTCTCCACTTATGGTTCCATTATTTATAATTTTTGTATTAAATATATCAATATAACCATTATGTAAATAACATTGTGGTAATATTTGTCTCGGTTGATTATATGGTTCTGATATTCCATTTACTTCTTTAAATAATGGTATTAAATTATTATCATTATTTATAGTGTACATTTTATATGGTGATTTTTCAAATGGAACAACTGTTCGTAAACTATCATATTTGTCTCTATTTTGTATAAATAAATCCAAACATTTATCAATATCTTTTATTTTACGACAGGGTTGGGTCGGGCGAAGTAATAATATAATATCTGGAACATAACTATCAATTATTTTTAAAAAATATAAACAGTGTTTTAAAAATTGATAATCTGTCGATAAATCTTGTGAAATTTCTTTTGGTCGTAAAAATGGAACTTCAACACCATTTTCTTTTGCAATTTCGGCATATTTTTTACTATCGGTAGATACAAAGATTTTAATTTGTGATTTATATTTACTTAATTTTGCTTGTTCTATTGACCAAACAAATAGTGGTTTACCGTTTAATTTTTTTATATTTTTACCAGGTAATGATTTTGACCCTGAACGAGCTGGTATGATACAAAGTATATTTATCATATTATTATGTATAATAAATATATTTATTATGCTAATTTTTTTACTAATAAATCTATTGCATTCGAATTATAGCTTTGAAATTTAGTAATAATTTCAAAATTATCATTGTTTGTAAGTAATGTATCACAATAATTTTTAATTATTTCATGATGATAATCATCAAATATAATATAACCATTTTTTTTAACATATTTATTATATCTTTCAAAATCATTTTGAACACCATCTAATGTATGATCACCATCTATAAATAATAAATCTAATTCAAAATTACAAGTATTTTTAAATTTTTCTTCTGTTTCATTATAATAACTATTACCCTGAATCAGCGATATAGATGACATATTATGAAAATTTTCTTTTATATGATTTAAATTGTTAGTTGTTTTATCAATGCTTAAATTATCTCTTTTAAAATACTGATATTTATTATATTTTTCAGAATTCATATGCTTATCTATATTATACATATCTTCAAATAAATCTATACCGAACAAATTTTTACTGTTATTATTTGTTAGTAATAATGACATACTACCACCATTGTGTACACCAATTTCCAAATAATTCTCTATTTTTTCTAAATCACATAAAATTTTTAATAATATTATTGAAGAATGACAAATTCTACCATTAATTAATATTTCAATATTTTCAAATAGTTTATGTAATTTTATTTTATTTTCGTTATAATAAGATTTTATTAAATCCTCCATTTTATATATAAAAAATGAAAAATATTTTATATAATAACACAAAATTATATATTCCAGAAAGATATTATAATAATAATTTATTGGATAGATTTAGAGAAACCCGCTATGAAAAAGAAGAATCAAAAATAGTTAGTAATTATTTTAATCAAACAGATAATGTTTTAGAAATAGGATCTTGTTTAGGCTATGTTACATCTTTATTATCTAAAAAAGTTAATTCAGTTATAACAATTGAGGCTAATCCTGAATTAAAAGAAAGCCTTAAATTATGTATTAGTAACAATGATTTAAATAATGTTATATTTTTTAATAGTTACATATCTAATACTGAAGAATATATAGATTTCCAAACATATGATAACATAGTTGCTGGTTCAGGAGATAGAGAAGATAAAGAAATAAATAATGTTAGAGGATGGGGACACACGCAAAAAATTTATACTATAAAACCAACAAAACTATTAGATATTCCAAATATTAATTCTATTAATGCAATGGTTTTAGATATAGAAGGAGGAGAACTAAAATTTTTTGAAGAAAATAAAGATTTTATTAATAAAAATATAAAAAAAATTTGTATAGAACTTCACGGACATCTAATGAAAGATAAAAACTTTGATAATAAATGTCTTAAAATTCTAAATGATATGCAATTTAAAATCATAAAAAAATATGGAATTAGTTATTATTTAAAGAAATAATAATATTATTAACATAGTTTTTAAATAAAATCAATTGTTCATTACACATTATATGATGTGTAGGATTATTTTTTTCTTTTATATACCAAGGAACTTGAACAAATTGTGCGGCAATTTTTAAAGACCATAATTTTTTATCACATAATTTATAAAATGATTCAAAATCTATAATATTGTTGTAATTACATTCTGTATAATATCTTTTTAATTCTTCTAAAACTGTTATGTTTTCATTATATATTTTATTAATAACTTCTAAATCTTTTGAATTATTTTTATCTGATAATAATAAAATTTCCTTTATTTTTTCATTCATATTTGTATTATTAAATTCAACTACTGTATTATTTAATTTTCTTAATGAATCATGTCCTATCATATTTTTATTAGATAAAATTTTACATCCACTTAAAGCAGCCTGTCCTATTATTCTTGCTTCATCAAAACCAATTGTATTATGGATATATATTTTTGTAGATTTAAACAATAATGATAATTGTTTATAATTTAAACTATTTTCTATACAATATTCACAATCATTTTTAATTGGTATATTTTTTATTAAAACAATTTTATCTTTAATAACTTGTGGTAATTTATTATAAATGTCTATAACATTATTTTTATAATTTTCTTGGTTATTTCCTTGATCATTTATTAAAATTAGTAAGCTTTTTTTATCATAATTATTAGCAGCATATATCATAATATTTAATATACCTACTGTATTTTTTCTTTCACAACATCTACCGATATGAATAAAATCAAAATATTTTTCTTCATAATTATCATTAATTTTTACTCCTAATATTTGCATTAATGATATAAAATCATTTTTTATAATTTCAAGTGAGTTATAATAAAAAATATTGTCAGTAAAATATGTAGCAAGATTGCTTTTTAAATTTGAAGGATATCCATTACACCAAACACCATAAATATAATAATATTTAGATAAATAATTTATAATAAAATCCATAAGTGGTTTAAAATTCGCTTCTACGTGTGTTATACAACATATACCTTTATATTTATTAGTAGGATTCAAAATTAAAAACATACATATAATATTTATATATATTATATATATGTTTTTTTTACTTAATCGAAATGACCGTAGTGGTTCTATAATACAATTAATGTTGTATATATATTCATTTTGTTATAAACATAATATTAAATATGATGGATTATTTTCAGATAATGCATGGTGGAATAATAAATTATTTTTTAATAATATTTTTAATTATTTTGGTATACAAAATAGTGATAATATTAATAAAACAACACTACAATTTATACCGTTTGAATTATTAATTAATTTATCAACTGAAGAAAAACAATCATCAAATTTATATTCTATATTTATTGTGAAAGAACAATGTCCATATTTTACAAAAAACATAAATTATTATTTTGATGAAAGTTTTAAAAATTTTCTGTTATCTAAAATAAAAAAAAATCCTTTTAAATCTAGTAATAAAATTTTGTCAGTACATATAAGACGTGGCGATGTTAATAAAACAAATGTTACTAGATATACTCATGATAATACATACTTAAAACTTATTGAGTATATTACAAAAAATAATCAAAATGTAGATATACATATTTTTTCTGAAAAACAATTTAATGGAAATATTAAGTTATATGAAAATAATAAAACAACTATACACTTATCAAATGAAAAAGGATTTAATAATTTTGATAAAATATTTGACGATATATTATTTATGATCTACAGTGATTATCTTATAATGTCTAAAAGTAGTTTTAGTTATGTAGCTGCACTATTAAATAAAAATATTATTTATTTTAATAATAAATTTTGGTGTGGTCCTCTCAATAATTTTTTAATATATGATGATATAACTGGTGAGATTATAATTTCATAATTACACATTGATATCCATTATATAAAATATTCAGTTGATTATTATGAATAAACCAAAATTCATGATTATATATTATACATTATATTATTTTGTATTAATTTATAACTCATTTTATATAAATTGTCTCTTACATCTTTACCTATAATTTCTAAATTATTATTTTGTAACCAGCCATATTTTTCATAAAACGATATATTTTTTTCTTCGCATAATAAAAATCCTGAATATTGTATATAATTAGTTATATATTGTATTAATTTTCCACCATATCCTTTTGATTTATAGTTTTGATCAATTATTATACTGTCTACTATATTACAATTTTTTTTCATTATTAAACCATATCCTATTAATTTTTCTTTTTCAAATAATAATATATGTATATCATTTTTATTAACATTTTTATTAATCCATTTTAATTGTGAATCTTTTGAGAAATTCCAAAATTGTGATTTTAATTTAATAATCATATCTAAATATTCATAATTTAACTGTGAATGTTTTATATGAAAAAAATTATGCTTTATATAGCTAGTAATTACATTACAAATATCATTACAATACTCAATTGTTAAACTATTATATAATGGTAATCTTAAAATATTTTTGCCAAAATTTTCAGAATTCAATAAAGATATTTCTCCAAAATGTGTTTTATAATATTTACTAATATGTAATGGTACATAATGTGTAGTTGATAATATATCATTTAATTTTAATAAATTTTTGATTTCTTTTAATTTATCGCATGAATTAAAAAGTAAATAAAAAATATGATAATTACCTATACAATCATTATGCTCATAACATACTTTAAAATAATTATAAGATTCTAATTTTTTCATATTTATATGATATATTTTCCATAATTCTTTTCTATATGATATAATTGTATCAATATCTTGTAATTGAGGATATAAATATGCGGCTAATATATCAGATAATAGATATGATGACCCTTTATCAACCCATTCATACTTAGATAATTCTCCTTTAAAAAATGAAGTTCTATTTGTTCCCTTTTCTCTTATTATTTCCGCACGATTAATATATTTATCATCATTAATTACTAATAATCCACCTTCTCCACAATTAATATTTTTTGTTTCATGAAAAGAAAATGCACTCATTGCCCCAAATGTTCCCAGCGGTTTATTCTTATAATAAGAATTAATGGCTTGAGCCGCATCTTCTAATAATATTATATTATTATCTTCACATATTTTAACTATCTGATCCATATCACACGCCCAACCCGCATAATGAACAATACATATTGCTTTAGTATTTTGAGTAATATTTTTTATTATTTCATTTGGATCAATATTTGGATCATCTTCTTTTGAATCAACACAAACTATTGTTGCGCCAAATTGAACAAATGCTGATGCAGTTGATACAAAGGTATATGAGGGAATAATTATTTCATCCCCCTCTTTTATATTTAAAAGCATAGCCATCATTTCTAATGCATGTGTACATGATGTAACTAGTAAGGGTTTTTTAAAATTATATTTTTCTATTAATATATTTTCACACTTTTTACTAAAACTACCATCTCCTGCCTGAATGCCATATTTATAAGTTAATTTAATATTTTTAATACAAGAATCATGATAATACGGACAATTATATGGAATCATATATATATATATATATATATATATGTATATATATATAAATTCTAATTTATTATAATTAAATAAAATATTCAGTAATTGCATATCTCTCTCCTTGTTCTATTATCTTTCCTCTATGAATATATGTTGTATCCACAATTGCAATTGTTCCTTTTTCACCAATTACATCATGTAAATTGCAGTTTACATTTTTTTCTATTAAATCTTCAATTGTTTTATCGTGAAATCTAGTATTATAACTTTTTGTGCGAGGAGGCGGATATCCAACATATTTTTTAGATGAATTTGTTATAAATTGAAATGGTCCATTTTTTTCATTTACATCAGACAAATACATTAATACTTTAAATTGACAATCATGATTATCACGATGCCAACCAGCTCCACTATTTTTAATTTTACCTTCTTCATATACTACCTTATTTATTAAAGTCTTTTTATTTAATTTATGTTTAGTATATTCTACAGCAATACTATTAAATAATTTGTCATCAGAAAAATATTGTTTTATATGTTCTGAATATTTTTGAGCATGAAAAATACGTTCATCATTTGAGCATTCTTCTTTATCTAAAACTTCTATTTTAGATTGTTGTTCTTCAAAAATTTTGTGATATTCTTTAATTAAATTATCTAATATTTCTTGTGAATAATAATTTTTTAGTATACATATTCCATAAGTTTTTAAAATATATATTACACTTTGTATTTTTGGTTTAATATATTTACAATTTAATGTTGGTAATATTTTATCTTCAATACAAGATAATGTCGCATCTACAATATTATTATTATGAAAATCAATTAATATTTTCTTTTCTAAAGTTGCATTATGACAATCACCAATCTTATTAGCTTGTAAATAATAAGATTTATCTGAGTCTTCTTCGTATATACCATAACCTATTAAAAATGGAACTATTTTTTTATCATATATATCTGCTATAAAACCTAACCCACATCTTGGAATTTTTCCATTTGTAAATAAATTATTACTTAAAATTTTTTTTAATAATAAATTTATTTTATCTTTATTATTATTACATTTAATTGAACACCCTATAAATTTTATACTAATTGAATTATTATTTATATAATTAAAAAAATTTATTATTTGTTGTTTATCTAACATATGATAATCTTTTAACCATTTATTTAAATCAGCTTTTTGTATATAATGTTCCAAAACATGTGTATTTAATACTTGAACCGTTGAGTTTATATTTCCATATATTGAATCGCAATTTGGAACATTCATATTAAATCTAATTATATTATCAAAATTATTATCTATTAATTTAATAAAATTTATATTTTGATAAGGTTTACTACCACATAATAAATATGACATATTATTATATATATAATAATATAAATAAATTATTATATAGTATTTAATAATTTATTTATATGCATCAATAACTATTGACATAGGAAGTTTTGGATTTTGAACTCTTTTATCATAATCAGGCGTTCTATTAATAAATCCTTTGCTATAATGTATATCATTTATAAATGGTTTATTATCGCTATCATAATACTGTAAAAATTTAACTTTTTCCACATAAAAGTATACATGAAGTAAATGGATTTCCTAATTATATTTGGGGGTGGAGAATAGAAAATCGAGCTTTATTTTATAGATACAATATAATGAAACAAAAAATTTCACCAAATTATACCTCTAAATATAATAAACATTTTACTAAATTACCACATAAACACAATGGATCAAATACACATCCTAATATTTGTAATATTTCAAATAACGAAAATAACATTTTTAGATCAAATGATTATAAAAAAAAAGTAGAACACATAATGTCATCTGGATTAAATAACCTACAATACACAATTTTAGAGAGAAAAGATATAAATGATTATGTGGAATTAATAAAAGTAAGTATTTAAATATATGATATTTAAATATATAATATTTATTAATGAACACTAAACAACTCAATATGGTGCTATTTACTAATTGCCATGGCGAAAGATATATAGAAATGTTTAAACGAGATACAGATATAGACACTATGTTTAACATTAATTATATTGTAAGTTATCAACAATTAGATAATTTTCAACATTTGAAAAAAGATTTTGAGAATGCTGATGTATTAATTATAAATCGCATAAAATCGTATAACGATTATACTATACAAAATTTAAAACAGATTCTAAAAAAAGATGTTTTATTAATAGTAATTCCATTTGTTAGATTTGAAGGTTATTGGATTCCTGAACAATATAAAAGATTCCAATATATAGGCGAAAATGCTGTAAGTTTTTTCCCAAATATAAATATTAATCAGATTGATCAATATTTAAAAATAAATTATGATAAAACCAAATATCTGAATTATTATAATCAATGCTTACTTAAATTAAAACAAATAGAGACGGAATCAGATATTAAATTTTATGATTTTTTTATGGAAAATCATACTAAATATCCTATGTTTAGAGATAATTATCACCCAACACTTAATATTTTGGAATATATTGGTAGTGAAATAATGAAAAAAATAAATGAAAAATTTAATGTTAATTATAACAATAATAATTTCAAACTAGTTGAAGAAACAAAGGAATATGGGCATTATAAACCAATTCAAGATAGTATAAAAAATATGTTAGATATTAAATATGATTTAGATAAAGTATTTATATGTCCTAGAAAAGAATATTTGAAAAAAATAATTATTTGTGAAAATATTGGTAAGCCTGTAAAAGATTTAGCCGATTTAAGAGGTAAATTATCGTGGCAAAATAATATAGCCAAAAATGATACTTAGAATATAAAATAATTATATAATTTTAAAATTTGTAATACTAGCTATATCTATGTTATTATCTTTTTTTTCACCATACCTACAGGTATGTAAAATATACTTGGCAATTTTATCTGGTGAATAATTTTCAATTGCCCATTTTTTCCCTTCTTCTGCTATTTTTTTTATATCTATTTTTCCATTTATTATATCTTTAAAAATAGCATTATCTGTATCTTTATTTTGTGTTATACCAATATAATGTTTCATATTAATCGGTTGTGCCGGAACTTTTATACCAAAATAATCTAAATCAATCATAATTACACATGCTCCAGCAAAAAATGTTTCCCATAATTTCCATGAATCAAATTGCGAATATATATAACCAAAATTATTGAGTGATTTAATTAATCCACCAGTGCAATCAACCATCTTACTATTTTTTAAAGCTTCATAATAATTGGGATTATGTCTTCTACCAGATTGACACCAATCTAAATAATGTTCATCATTTTCATTTGGTTCTTTAAAATTATCATTAAAATGAGTTATTAAATTTGTAAAATTATTATAAACATGATCTAACATATATTTTCTAATAGGATGATTAACCCTATGTGAATATAGCAAATTAATTGTTCTATTTGAAAAATTATTATCATTTTTTGTAGCTTCTATAAATCGATTTGATGTTCCAAATGTTAATGGATAAATATTATTTCCAATTTTTTTTATTACATTTTCATGATATGAAGTTATAAAATAATAGTCAAAATATTTAGAATTACTTATATATGGCATAAATCCATCATGCATATCTAACATAACCGTTTTATATTTTCTATTTAAATTTAATATTACTTCTTTTGGCATTAAAGAGGTTTTATTCGGATAACAATAGTTTCCCTTAACTAAACCACAAGATGGACTAGTTATAATTAATTCATAATCATCATGATTAATGTTTTTTTGTTCTTGAAATAAATATGTGCCATCTTTATATTTATAATGATTTATATTAGAATGAAATGGAATGTTTAACTTTTTTAATCCTTCGGCACATGAAATTACCGGATGTTGAGCATAGTCCGCTTTTGTAGGTCCTTCACTATAATTAACATAAAATAATATTTTGGGTGTCATTTAATTATTAATAAAATTATCTTTTAAATCTTTATATATTTTTAAACAATTAGCTCTCATCTGTTTCTCTCTATCATGACTAATTTCATTTAATTTTTCTGGTAAACTATTTATTTCACTTTCTTTCAAAAAAATTATAGCGTCATTCCATAACGGATGATTTGGCAATTCTAATGTGTCAGCTAATAAAACTGGAATAGAACCGGCAGCTAATGCCTCCCAAAAACGGATACTATTCGGTCCACTACCAGAAGGAGCTAATGTATATCGACTTTGAATTAATAATTGATTATAATATTTTGTTTTATTAATATGCTCTTCATTTAAATTTAATTCAAGTTTATGTGTTTGTTTTGGATCATAAACCAATTTATTAAAATGCCAATCCCCGGTGTATTTTATAATTGTATTTTCCGCATGTTGCATTCTAAAAATATTTGGTCTAATTTCACTCATATAACCTTGTTGAAATCCCCCAATAAAATTATATAACACTTTTCTCTCTACATTTAATAAATCTAGACCAACAAATTCATTATTAAACTCTGTATTCTCTATATTGACTGCATATAAAGGACATGGTTTAATGATTATACCATCCAATACATCCTCACCTTTTACTTTATGTGGAGCATAAACAGTTCTAATATTCAATAATTTCCATAAAGGAATAAAACATCTAAATATTATATGTTGACAACAAGTATAGTATATTTTATTAGGATTAACATATGGTTTAATAATGTTATAAATAACTTGAAGACTGTATTTTTTGTCAAAAATTGTAGCCCATGGTAATCCTAAAAAATTCGGGTTATTTTTATTTTGATTAAAGAAAGTTTTTTCAGTTATTGCTGGATATTGCCAAAATAATTTATATTTATTTAATATTTCTTGAGTATTAAATATATTGCTAACTTTATTAGATGAAATTCCAGGCATAGCCATAGTATAATTTACTGGCATATATATATTTAAATTTAAATAAAAATTAAATATATACTTATTATCACCAATAACAACCTCCTTCTATTTTTTCATTATTTTTTAACATTTCAAGAGCTGATGGTTTAATAAATTTCGTATCATTTTCTTTAATTATTTTATTCCATATTTCATTATTTTCCCATCTCTTTCCCATAACACCAAATAATAATTGAAGTCCTCCTCCAATATATATTGCTGATTTATTCAAATCTTTATAAATATAGTTACATAATGGTAACCCATAACCACCACATGCCAGTAATGCTATATCAAAATCTAAATCTTTAATATCATTACACATAATTTCATATGTTTCTAACCAATTATTATGTGGTTTATTTCCAGCTAAACATTGGTATGATTTATAAAATACAAATTCTTGACCATGTAAAAAGATTTTTTTTTCTGGATCTTTGAATATTTGAAAGTTAGCATCTATCTGTTTTTTAAAAGATTCAACAAATGGATTAATTATTAATACTTTTTTACCTATTAAATAATGTGACCATGGTTTTATATTTTCTAGACAATAATAAAATGGTTCTAATACTCTTGAATTAATACTTTTTAAGTTAAATGTAGATATATAATAATCTTGTTGTTTATTATAAATAGAATGAAATGTTGCAAGTGCTGAACTATTTTTAATTGCTTCATTATATTTTTTTGCATATATTATAGCATTTTCATTTGAATCATGGTATATTCCATCATGTGATGCCATTATTTGCATAATATTTTGAAGATTAACTATTGGTATATTAGCATGATAATTAGATGAAAATATACTATTTGCATATCCTAATCTTGTAATAAGAAAAGGTTCGTTCTTTTGTAATAAATTTATTATAAAAGTATTTGAATCTTCTAATGATAAAATATTCATATTATATTATCTATAATTAAATATTTAAATACTGATATTGTATATAATTATATAATGTCCAAAAATATATTAATCAGTTTTACATCTATACCTAGACGATTAAATAATGGATGTGCCATTGAAGTATTATATATGTTAAATAATTTAGATTTTAAGGTTGTTTTAACAATACCTGAAAATTATACAAAATTTGGAGAACCGTATGTGCCACAATTAAAAAGTAAAAATATAACTATATGGAGATCTAAAATAGATTATGGTCCAGCAACAAAATTACTAGGTGGATTAGAATATATTATGAATAATAAAGAAACCAATAAAGAAATTACACATATAATTACTTTGGATGATGATTGTCTTTTTGATGAAATAGAAAGATTAATAAATGACCTATATAATATTAGTCTACAAACGAATAATAGTGCTATCAATAACTATGCTGGAATTATTGTAAATCATTATCCATATGGTCACCATCGTGTAGGTGGAGGACTAAAATATACTAATGGTATACCAAATACTTTAATAGATGCACCACAAGGTTTTAGAGGAGTTATTTATCCTTTAAAAAAAATTTTTATTCCTTTATTATTAAATTGTTTTCAAAAATTAAATAAAGGAGTCTATGTTGACGATGATGCCTACTTAGGTATTTGTATGAGTTTATGTAATATTCCTATAATATCAAAATATATTACTGGTGAAAAAAGTACAAAAGCAGGTACGGGAGGAAGTGCAGTAGAGGAGAATACAACATTAAATAGAATGATAAATGAAATGAATATTTATCAACATGCAGTTAAAAAAGGTTATTTACCATCATTTGTTAAAAAAAATAATAATATAGCATGTATAATTGAAATTATTAATAATAATTTTGACGAAACTTTAATTGATAATATAAATATATTTTTTTATACAACAAATTTATGTAATAAAATTATATTTTATTTTAATGACTGTAATGATGATTTTTATAATAGATTATCTTATAAAATAAATAACATATATGATAAATCTAAAATATTTATCTTGAATCAAGTAGGAAACTACAATTTAAGTTTTAAAACACTGATACAATATTTAAATTCTATTAATATTACTGATATTTTTAAAATTAATAATAAATTTATAGATAATAAATTAATAGATAATAATAATTTAATAGATAATTGTTTAAAAATATTTGATATTTTTAATTACTATAGAAACAATAAAAATATAAATAATTTATTTATAAACTTTAATAGTATTAGTGAAAAATTAATTGAGAAAATAAATTATAACGATTTAATCTTCCAAACTTTAAAATCAGAAAAAAATATTAATATTCAGAATAAATGTTGTTTATTGAAAATAGATTATTTTAATAATTTATTAAATTCTAATATAGAAGTAAATAATAATGTAAATATATTTTACAATAAATATATAAATATTAACAATTTATGTGTTTGTAATATTACCAATTAGATTATGATTTCCATCCAGTATTTGAACCTGTAAAAGTAATTATTAGTTTATTGTTATCAAAACTATATGAAAAAGTATGAATAATTTAATAATTTCCATGATCATGATAAAAATATAAGTTAGTTTCTGAAAAAATTATGTTTTAAATTAATAATTTTTATATTATAAATCGATTGACCAAACATTATTTTGTTATTATATATAATTTATACCGATTAATAGATTTTATAGTTATAGAATTATGTGTATAATTCTTTGTATTTAATCTTTTTAATAGTTGTATTTATTTTACATTTTAAATTAATTTATTAAAAAATAATATATAATTATAAATAATTAGATTTAAATAATAATTTACTGTAATATAAAAAAATGAAAAAATTAGTTTCATGGACACAAACATATGGAGACAAGCGATTATTTAATATACAATTATTAAAATATGATTTAATTGGAAATCATATAAGAAATAAATGTGAATATATTATATTTTCATTTCATAATTGTCCAGATAATTTTTATACTATTTGTGAAAAAATATTAAGAGAGATATATTCTGAAGAAAAATTACTCTTATTAAGATTTAATGATTGTTCATATTTACAAAGTTATAAAAATTTAATTAAAAAAGTATTTGAATTAAAATGCACAGATATTGTGCAAATACAAGATGACCAACATGGTATAAATTCAAAAAAAAATGTTACAAATTTAAATGATCTGAATGATATTATAGAAACTTATAAAAATAATAATGAAATACAACATTTACATTTATATGGTGATGAAAGTATTCCAAAACCAAATCTTAAACCAATTGAAACTATAAAAGTTAATAATGTTGAAATATACAAATATAATAGTAAAGATTTTAAAAATTATAATATAATGGGATGGAGCGATGGTGTTTACATAATTGATGCATATTTAATTAATAACTTATTAAATCTGGATAATATACCGAACGATGTTTGGAGAATTGAAGTATTTTTAATGCATATATACAACAATAATGTATTGTATAGATGGGGAACTAATAAAATATTATTCAGAGCATCAAATCTATTTGGTAGAAATATTAATAACAGAATTTCACAAACCGAAAATATTGGTCGATTTTTTAATGAAACTCAACATTGGAAAGATATTATACAATTAATTATAAAAACATTTAATTAATGAACAGCATTTAAACACGCCAAATAATTAAGTAATATCTCTTTATGTTTTTGAGCCAATATTCTTGTGTCGTTTCGTAATTTTTGAATATTCTCAATAAATTTATTCTGTGTTCCTTTAAATTTTTTATCATTATTTATATCATACCTTGGAGCTCCACCATCATTACTACAAAAATGATTTCCCAATGGAAAAAAAAATTGTGGTTGATATACGATATTATACCAATCATCACAACACCAGTTGATTATTTCTACTGGAAAAAACCATCCAAATATTTCCATATGTTTCCTTGAAACCATACATTGGGTGAGTATTTGTGGATTATTATTAATTGGTCCTGTTATACCAATTCCATTATGTTGTTTTAATTTATTTATGCTATCATTAACCCAATTCTGTGTTCTAAAATTTATATCATCACCACACTGAAAAAAATACTCACAACCCTCATCATATGCTTTTTGAAATAAAACATTCCACATTACTGTTAAGTGTCCTTTTTTTATATTTTTCATAATAATAAATTGATAATCTACATTTTTGAAAGCTTTTTTAAATCTACGTATCTCTTCTTGATAATTTGGCTTGGAAAAAATACGATCATCAGCATCTATACCAATATAAAATATGTATTCATGCTCTTTATTTTGAGTTAATAAAAATGTTTTCAGTGTTAAATTAAATAAATATGTATCTTTTACCGTTGCCCAACTATCTCTACCCTTACTAGTTGTTGGTATTAACAATCCTATTTTATGTTTATTTTGTTTTGTCATTTATTATTTAATTAATATTATATATTATTTAAATAATAATATAAAAATTAAAATAAAATTTAAAATAAAATATTTAAATGCAAAATTTAAATGAAGAAGTCATTCGCCCATGGGGATCTTACTATAACATACAAGGTGATAATAATTCCGGCTATAAAGTAAAAAAACTTATAATTAGTACAGGAAAACGCATATCATTACAAAGTCATAAAAAAAGAAGTGAGCATTGGATTATTATAAAAGGAACTGCCAAAATACGCCTTGGTGATGATTATCATATATTAAATAAGAATCAATCAATATATGTTCCATGTGGTGTTCTACACAGAATTGAAAATATTGGTAATGAAAATGTAGAAATTATAGAAGTTCAAGTTGGGTCATATCTTGGTGAAGATGATATAGAACGCTTTCACGATGATTTTGATAGAACTTAAAAATCTTTAAATTAAATATTGAATTATTAAAATAACAGATTAGATACTTTAACAAATGAAAATAAGATTTTTTGAACTCTAGTGGTTCTTTTACACCAAGTTTGGGTATTTTATCAATATATTGTTGTTTATCATGACTAGGTAACTGTTGTTTATTTTCTTGTTCTTGTAAATTAAAGAAAGAATATGTCTTTTTTTTCAAAGATAATGATTTATTATTTGATAAGTTATTTATATTATGCCAGAGTGATGGATAACTCATCTGTGGATCTATTTGTTCTACTAAATTTGTTCGTTTAAAAAGACACGATTTAGAACATAAATTACAATCATATGCTCTATATATTGGATTACTAGTAAAAATAATATTATCACATTGATTACATCGCGAGAATATAGTCTTCATATATAAAACTATTTATATATTATTTTATTAATTTTATAAATATTATAAAATCAATTTTTTATTTTTTTTTTAAAAATATTAATTAAGTTAATTATAAAATCATCAGGTGTTTTACTATGTAAATGAATATTTACTATTTCAGCTGGAGATAAAATATTATCTTGTAAGATTTTTAACTGTGAAGTTTCTTTATCACTATAGTAATCATCTAATGAACAACCATAATAATGTTCAAACATTTGATGGATTGTTTTTACTGAAGCATTATCCATTTTTAATGTGAAATCAATTCGTCCTGGACGAACTAACGCATGATCTAAGGAATCATAATTGTTACTTGTAATAATCAATATTCTTCCAGGTGTTTCTCGAATTCCATCTATAATATTTAATAAATATGAAAGAGTTAAAGCGTCATCTTTACTATTTTTATTAATAAAGGTAAAATCATTATCTAGTTCTTTTAAAAAACTAGAATTGACATCATCTACATCATTATCTTTTATTTTTTTTATAAGTTTTTTCAACAAAATATTTGTAGAATTTGTAGAATTTGTAGAATTTGTAGAATTATCTTCTTCAACTATACTAACTCGTTTCTTTACAATATCAGTCATACAATCAATATCCTCAAATACGATTATCTTATTATCAAAACCAATAGAATCTGGTTCATTATTTTTATTATATCGATTTTCAAAATAATATTGAGAAAACTCTCGTTGTGTTTTTATTTTATTTAATGGTATTACTATTAAATGACGATTTAACATATTTGCAATACATTTAATTATAGATGTTTTACCAGTTCCAGGCGGTCCAGACAATCCCAAACCAAAGGTCCATGGATGCCCCTCCTTATCATACCAATCTTTATTATTATTAAAAAATTGTATCTTATTTATTAGTAATTCTTTATTTTCAAAAAATAAATTTTTAAAATTTCTAGCTGACAAAAATTCACATTCCTCCCAAACATCATATTTATCACAATCATAATCATAATCATTATTTTTTTCATTTTTTCCAATAAACGAATAAATAAATCGTTTATTTATTCTTACATTTTGAATTTCTGAAATAAAATCTAAGGTCAAGTTATCAACAAAATCTCTTATAAAAACTAATGATTTATTATATGAAAATATATTTAATTTTATCGTTTCGATATCAGCAGTATTTTCTTTATTCGATTTTTTTGATTCTATTTTCTGATTATCAAATATAACACTACAATAAATATCTTTACATAAAATAAAATAGCTTGACTGATTTACTATAAATATATCTAATAATTTATTTTTTGAACCAAAATTTTTATTACTGCGATTACATTTATATGAATCGCCATGTTCATCATATATATTACTGCTATCAGCAAATTCTTTTATACTATATATTGTTGAATTATTTTCATTATTTTTTATAAGATAATGCCAAACTGCTTTAAAACGAGTGCTAAATAAGTGATCTGATCGACTATTATAATCTGTCATTCTGAAACAACGTTTTCCTTCTAATACAACACAATTATAACTTTTAAAATAAAAAAATTCAGAAACTATATGTAATATTTTTTTCATTAATTGTTCATTTGTGAAAATACATGATAATAAAATAAAAATTATTGATGTTATTATTGTTTCCGATGTATTTATTCCAGATTTTATATTAAAAAGATATTCCATTTTAATTATTTCCATAAATGAATTGATTATATTATTATCCATAATATTCTTAAATGTCATAATAAATATATATTTAAATGAATTTTATAATTTTCTAATAGTATTATATAATGTTAAAAAAGTTTTTTAGTAAAATTTCAAAGCATAATTTTTTTATTGTTATTTTTGCCATTTTATTACTATATTATTTAAATAAACCATTAAAAGAAGGAGTAGTATTTACACCATATGATAATGCTAATTGGTTTAATAAACCATGGGATAAATTTTGTATTCAAACACCACCATCATGTCAAAAACTTAGTATAGATCATCCTAATATTAATGGTAATACACCAATTGGATGTTGGTGTAACAATCAACAAAAAGCACCGGAATTAGATCATAATTGCACTGATATAGAATTTGATCCATTTATAGAATATAGAAGATAAAAAATTTAAATATAGATCTTTATGTATTATATATTATGAATTACGTAACAAATTCTATTATTAATAATATATCTAGTGATATAATAATTCCATTATTATCAATACCAACGATAGATTTATTATTATGTAGATTATTTGGAACAAAGTCACGGTGGTTTCAATTACATTCAGCCATAAATGGTATAATTACATATATTATATGGAGTGATGTATATTTATTAGTTATTAATCCAATAAAGAATATAAATATTATGATATCTATAATGGATTATTATTATATTGTTTTTCTACATATATATCACTCTTTATTTTTTAAAAATACTAAAATGGATTATTTTCATCATATTGTATTTGTTGCTTTTGGTATTATTCCAATATATATTATATATGATAAAAATATAATTAGATTAACTACATTTGTTGGTTGTGGACTACCTGGATGTATAGAATATTTAACTTTAACTTTTGTAAAAAATAACAAATTATCTCAAATAAATCAAAAAAGAATAATGAGTTTTATATATAATTATTTTAGATATCCATTCTCAATATATAGTATTAGTATGATATATATTATTCATATATTAGGCTATACAAATAATATAAATAATTTATCAATAGTTTATATTATGTCACTTATATTTTTTAATGGTGGGTTTTATAATAAAATAACAATTGAAAATTATATTTTACATAAATACAAAAAAAATAATAATTTTCATAATATTGAACAATTAGATGCTTAATAATAGAATATCGTTATCATAAATACTACCAATTTATTTGAACAAATTCATTAATCTTTGAAAATGGTTTTGAATCTTTAAATGATGGATATTCTCCATATTTTTTATAACAACTAAGTGGGGAAGGATGTGAACTAATAATCATTCTATGTTTATTAATATCTACTCTATCTTTCAATTTATTGTGTGCAAATGCACCCCATGCTACAAATACAATTGAGTTATTCAGATTATTTAATTCTGAAATTATATAATCTGTAAATGCAGACCATAATTTTATTTGAGATGAAGGTTGTCCTTGAATAACCGAAAGACTAGCATTCAACATAAGTATACCTTGTTTAGCCCAATTTTCGAGAGAAGTATCTGTAAGTTCTACCCCAATATCACTTTTCAATTCATTAATAATATTACGCAAGGATGGTGGAATCTTTAATCCAGTATTAATAGCAAAAGATAAACCAGTTGCTTGATTTGGTGAATGATATGGATCCTGACCAATAATAACTACCTTAATATCATTTATTTCACAAAATTCAAATGCTTTAAATATACTTTCATTTGGTGGAAATATATTTAATTTTGGAGAAAGTTGTAATCGTTTATTATCTATTAAATTTAGTATTTCAGGTATAGTAACACTTGCTTGATCATTATATTTATTAATAATATCATGCCAAGATTTTTTCATTAAAATACAAATTAATAAAAATTATAGTAATTTTTTTTCAATTTTTAAATCTCAAAAATTGAAATATTTTTAAACTTGTAAATCATACATTAATCCAATATAAATGAATAATAAAAAAAGTCGTCAACAGCACCCATGTTATTCTGTTAATAGACTTACTGTTCCAGATGATAAGGTTAATTGGAATATTCCATTTAAAGAATATCTAAATGAACGACCATTTTATATGCATGATGATGTTAAAGCAAATTTAGATAAAAGTATCGGACGTTGGGCCGAACCACATGGACCCAAATGGAATGGTGAACTTACTAGTTCGATTGAAAAAGGAACATTCAACGCATTTAAAAGTGGAACATTTAATAAGAGAATTACATATATTAATGGTTATGAACAAACTCTTGAAAGTGCTGGTATTAAATTTGATGATAATAATTTACCAATTAATCCAATCGGAAGAACTGGGATGTATGGTCCAGGACTTCTTGGTAAAAATGGTCCAAATCAAACTGCCGATCCAATTTTTACAAGATGGGCACCATTTACTTTGTTACCACTTAAAATAGCTATTTATGATGTTAAAAATTTATTTATATTTAATTATCAGGATAATATTATGATTCATATTATTTCTATATTGTGGAATATATTCAAAGAAATAATTTTATTATTTCCCCATCTTCAAATGATTGCAATTCAAAGAAACGACACTGAGGAATGGGCTATTCCAGGTGGTATGGTTGAAGCTGGGCAAACAGTATCTGAAACACTAAGAAATGAAATTAATCAAGAAGCGTGTAATAATATGGATCCAAATAACTTTTCTCTAGAAATTGATAAAATTTTACATCAAAATAATGGTATTATTATATATCGTGGATATGTTGATGATCCACGAAATACAGATTCAAGATGGATTGAAACTACAGCGGTTCATTATCACTGTGATTGTAATTTAGCAAAAGCGATTAAATTAAACTCGGGAGATGATGCAAAAAATGTTATGTGGCTTGATATGACAGATTTAGTTCCAAAATATAGAAATCTTTATGCCAATCATAAAATGATGACAAATAGAGCTATGATTAAATTTTATAGTAAGTATATTATCAATAATATTATAATTTATATTACTATTACATTATTTATATTTATATATTTATATAAATGATTTTTAAATTATTAAAATATTCTACATTATTATTTTTTGGATTAACAAAAAATAATTTTTATACTATTAGAGATAATAGAAATTTAAAAGGATTAGTTAGTGTTCATCACATTATTCCAAAACAATTTAAAAATCATCCAGTGATTAAAATATCCAAATATGAAATTGAAAATGGATATAATTTAATGTTTTTACCAACAAATAATGCTAATAATAAATTATTATTACACCATGATCGACCATTTCATTCTAATGGTCATAATAAATATAATAAATATGTTGAAAATATATTAGATGAAATGTTTGTAATGGGTAAAATAAATGAATATAATTTATGTGAATTAAATATAAAACTCAAACAAAATATGAGACACTTGGATTGTCCATGGTAAAAAATTTATTTTTTATCGATAAAATTGATTTATTATTTATTTTCAATAATATTAAATAATGTATGAAACTGAAAATCAAAACATTAATCAAAGAGAATTATTAAATTCACAACCAAGAGATAATTCATGTAGGTGTGAATGTTATCAATTCATTAAAGATCTTGCTAATTTATTAATTCCTATAACTATTTTCGCTAGTATTTTAAGCATTGCAGTTATATTTATAATAAACCAATTATATTTATATAAATAATATAACATTAATGTTTTATTGATGCTAATTTAAATACATCTTTAGTAAGAAATTTATATAATAAATATATTATAGGAATTGTTAAAGCAACTCGCGATAATCCAATACCTTTTTTTATAAATTCACTATTATTATAAAATTTATATCCAAATAATTTCCAATCATCCATCCAATATAAAAATTCTTTTCCTTCTCTTTTCATTTTATAATATTTACATAAATCATTTGTATCATTTGTATCATTAGGATTATTTAAATTATTTAAATTATTTACATCATTTACTTTTTCTTTACACAAATTATTATATGACTTTTTAAAATATTCTAATGTAATCCATGAAATAAAGCCAATAGAAAATCCAATAATTGCGCCAATAACTACATCAAAAAAACTATGATAACCCATACTTACACGATGGAGAGCAACCATTGTTGCTACCATTATACCTATAGCACTAATTATGATTTTAGTAATCTGCTTTGTAATAGGAATTTCAAAAAAATGAGGAAGGTCACTAAAATTCATTTCCATTAATAATGCAGTAGCTAATGAAAAAGAAACGCCAGCATGTCCAGATGGAAATGATTGATTCTCATTACCATGTTTACAATGACTTTCATCTATATATTTACCTAATTTCTTATATACACATCCTGGTCTTCCTTTTTTGATAGATTTTTTTAGAAATTGAAAAATTGAGTATGCAAACCAATGTGGTAATAAATGAAATTGTATAGGATTTGGTGTTCCAATCCAAGCTATTTGTAAAATTGCTAAATACATTCCTGGAATAACATAAAATTCATATGGAATGAGTCCAAAAAAATATGGAATTTTATTTATATATTTTCTATTAAATATATCATATATTCCTTTAGTTATTGTATAATCTATTGTATCTAACATTATATAATTTATAATTATAAATTAATATAATTTTAGTAAAATTATAATTTTAGTAAAACTATAATTTTAGTAAAATTATAATAAATTTTTCTGATAAAATTTTTATATTAAAGAAAACTATATGGGTTGTGCACAATCTACTCCACTAAGCATTCGAGAGGAAATTATACAAATAGAAAGATATGATGGAAAAGAAAAAGAAAAAGAAAAAGAATCTGTGATAAAAACAAAAAAAAAATTTACCTCACCAAACAATTATAATACATAAAATAAATATTATAATTATCTTAAGAATTTTCTTCCAGCAATAGTGTTACGCCTATTAATAGATCAAAATTTTCTTTTTCACCGAGTTAATGATCGTGCGCGAGAAAGTTTTTTTGAAATTATTCATTTCTTTTAAATCTAGATTTTGTATTTTTATATCCTGGTCATCAGGGCATATATTTCATTTATATACTGCAAATAACTATCATGTAACTTCTTTTTTTTCTTATTTAATTTATTTTGGATAAGAGCTTTTGAAATTGTGAAGGTGAATCTAAAAATATAGCTCTATTTCTAAGTGATTGTGTAAAATATCCACTCTTATTTTTTAATGATATGCATAGCGTTTACCTTTTAATCATATATTAATTAACGCTGTAACTCAATGCATATATTTAATTTGAAATTAGTTAATCGGCCGAGTTTATAAAGGATTTACTAGTTACTTCAAAAAATCTCTTATACTTTTTAATACCATCTTTTGTATATCCATCGCAAACTCTTTTTGGAACAAATTGATAATTATATTTTCGTAATATTTGCCGAATAAGATTAATAAGTGGCCATTTTTGATGTTTATCAGCATCTTTTTGCATTGAAGTATATACAGTTGAACTTAACACAGACTTTAATTTTGGAATATCTTTTTTTACTTTATCATAAATAGAATCATTTAATAATGTTTCTCTCGGTATAATTATTCCATTCAATTCTTTTACATTCTTACAAGATATTCCACATGTATTCAAAATATAAATTATATTTTTTTCATTTTCTCCAAAATTATCAGAATTATTTGACACATCCAACTTAACTACCTTAATTTTTTCTTGTAAATTATTCATATCTATATTATTTAGATAAAATCACTTTTATTTATATTTTTAACTTTTAAAATATAAATAAATATCTTTTTATTATTAATATCTTAAAATCTGGAATAAATTGTAGAGTAATAGAAACAATTTCGGTAGTGGATGATAATATTGAAAATGGTTCTATTATTACTCTTGATAAAAAATATACTTTGGTGTTTAAGGGACATTGATAATTATTAAATTCCAAATTCTGGAATATGATAAACATTACTCTCTTCATCCTTTACATATTTACTAATAATTTGTGGATTATGTTTATTAGATAAAACATCCTCATGATTATAAACATTATTCTCTGCATCAATAAAATAATTAATTCCTTTAATATCTTGAACCCAAATATCTTTTTTAGTAACAGTTATTTTAACTCCATCACATTCTATTCTTCCATAAGGGATTCCTTTACTATGTGTTCCACAAAAATCAATATTATCTTTCTTCCGCCGAGTGCATTGTTCTCCATTTGCTCTTTTTGCGCAACAACGAATGTTTGATGGAACAGTATTTTTAACACGTTTGCGTTTTTGAAAATCATCTTTTGTTAATGAAATACCATCAAAATCAAATATAAATTTAAGAAAATCACTTTTATTATATTTTCCAGTAATATCACATTCATTATTAGTAAACCATTCTTTGACATCATTTTTAAATTCACTAATATATCCATCTACCTTTTTTGTTATACGCCCTTCCATGATTATATAATATATAAAATATAACTTTACTTCAATTTTATAATAATATAATATTAAACTTAAAGAAATATATTAGTTAAAAATCAATGTTTTACTATCAGGAAGAATATAATAGAATATACAAATTGCAATAAACCATAGTAAATATATTCCATAAAGAGAAAATGATATACTTAAAAAATTAAAAATTAATGTCAATATATAAAGCACAAAAATAATAGAAAAAAATGTTATTGCTTTTTTATTTAAAAGGTCCATATATATATATTACTTAATATATTATGTATTTACTTTTCTTCGAATATTTTCTTTTATTTTTGTCTCTCTACTTTCTAAAATAAATTCACCAACCTGTCCTACATCTATTTCAGGATTATTTTTAAAATAATTTTCTAATGATTCAAAAAGAGTTTTTTTATTTATCGGAGCCTTAACTTTGCTTTTACAAAAAATAAGTTTTCCACCACCCATATCAAAACAGTCTATTTCATTTGTTTTCATTATATCAAGCAAACTATCGGTTAGTTCTTTTTTTTCAGTTCTATGTTGTTTTATTTGTTGTTGTAAATGTTTTATATGATCATCGTGTGAAATCCATTCTTTAATTTTATCAATTAAAACGTCTTTAGTTGTCATTATTATTTAAATAGTATTAAATAATGTTTAAATTATGTAAATAATAATTTAATGTTATTTTAATTATTTAGATTTTGAATAATGTCATAAAAGAGTTAATCTTTATTTTTTTTAGATTAGTAATGAGGATATTATTTCTATTCAATTACTAATCCACATTGTATAATTCGATCTATAATCTCATTTTTATTTCCAGTGATTTTTAATTTGTATTTACTTTTATTTTCACGCAATATTTCTCTTAATTGATTAAGATTATATTTCTTATTTATTCTTTCATGTTCTTTACTCCAATTTAATTGTATATTTGTTAACTTTTCTTTATGATGATTTTTATTTTTAGATAACTTATGATGATAACAACAATATTTGCCGTAATCACTTTCAAATGCACTTTTACCACATAATTCTTGGTCTTTATTTTTACCAGATTTTACCCATTGACAACTATGTAATTTCATACAATATTTTAATGGATAATTAATACCTTTTTTTTTGATTACATCTTTATCATCTATATATGGAAGTAATTTATTCGTAATTGATCTACAATATGGACATTTAATTTGATTTATTAAAAGATGTGTTATTTCTAAACGATTTTCTCTTTTTTGATTACAAATCTCATTATATAATGGAACATAATTAAATTTATGACCACATTCAAGTGTAACATAATTTTTTTCTAATACACTATTACTTAATAAACAAATATTATCTAAATTATCTGGAATAACTTGATCATCATGAATTTTTTGATTAGAATCTTTTGATAATTCTTTTTGTAATTCGCTATAAAAATCTATATTATTTTCAATAATATAATTCATTATAATATAATTTTAAAAAGTCTTTATATTATTGAATTTTATAATCAAGATATATAATTTAGCAAATCATATAACTTTAATAATTATATTATATATTATATATTATATATGTATAAAAATGAATGGGGAAATATAACATGGAAATTTTTTCACACATTCGCAGAATGTATTGACGATAACATATTTCCTAAAATTAAAGATACAGCAATCGATATAATTATTGGTATATGTAATAATTTACCATGTCCAATTTGTCAAGAACACGCAACTTTAACTATTAAAAAAGCTTATATTAAAAAAATTCAAACAAAAAAACATTTTAAAGAATTTTTAAGACAATTTCATAATATAGTAAATATTAAATTACATAAAAAAACTTATTCTAGATCAGAAGTAGAAAACATGTATAAAAATATTAATATTTATAATGTTATTAATAAATTTATATATATATTTAATAAGAAAGAATTCAATGTAAAACTAATGACAAATAATTTACATAAAAGTATTTTTATAAAATCATTTATAAGTAAAATAAATAGTATTCAATACGCACTAAAAATTCCATCCACTGTAAAATCTTTATAAGTGTTTTAATTTTAAGCAACTGAACTTGAAATTATTTCACCATTGCGATAAACAGAACATTTAAATGTTTGTTTGGCTGGTTTATTACAAACTGCATTGTTAGAAACTAATTCATTATAAAACAATAAATGTTTATTTCCACTAGACCAAAAAATTGCCCACCATCCTAAACCAAATAAACTTCCAAATACAAGCCCTAAAATAACTCCAGGTAGATCAGAACATTTTTTATCACATTGAAATACCATATGCATAACATTTAATATAAGTAAGATGCTTAATACAACCCAATTTATTTGATGATTAAATTCAAACATTGGTATTATTAAATAAACAAATGTAAAAAATGTAATTATAACATCTACACTTGGCCATTTATAATTACCATACAAATTAAATAATGTGCATGAATGTGGTGCGTTCCTATCCCGTGTTTTATTCCAAAGTTTTGCAACTAATGCCCATATAATATAAGAAGTTATTATACCACCTAAATAAGTTAGTCCTTTAAGTGGTGTCATGTTAAATATAGATGCTAAAACTAGAAATGAAACAATAAATAAAGGATATAGAGCAGAAACTATAGTTAATAAATTTTGAATAGTAAAATTTATTGCCATTATATATATATTTTATATATAAAATATATATTTTTTTATACTTAGTCAACAAAAATTAGTTGTAATACTTCTGATATATTTTCTACTGAATGAAATTTAATATTATCTAATATAGTTTTATCTTTTAAATCCTGATAAAAGTCATTAAAATCTTTATCATTTTCTTTCGGATAAATAAATTCTGTTGCACCAGATTTCAATCCACCTAGAATTTTTAAATCTAAACCACCGATTGCTGTTATTTTTCCTTGTAAACATATCTCTCCTGTAATTGCTATATTTTTATTTATTTTTTTATGTGCTAATAAACTATACAAAACTGTTGTTATTGCTGCTCCAGCAGAAGGGCCATCTTTTGGAGTAGAACCTTCTGGAACATGTATATGTAATCCATAATTTTTTATTTTATCAAATGATTCTAAATGTCTGGCTTGTATTTCAGTATCTAAAAGTGACCAAGCTAATGTCTTAGCTACATTCATACTTTCTTTCATTACATCCCCCTGCATACCGGTTAATTTTAAATCTAAAAAGTTTGATGCAGGATTAAATTTTACTTCTATAGGAAGTAGACCACCCTGACCTACACTATTTGCCCACAAACCATTAATTACCCCAATACAATGTTCCGAATTAATTTTCTGAATTCGATTTTTAATTCTATCTTTTAAATATTTATATTTAAGATCATCAATAGTTATATTTATTGGAAATGTATAATTATTATTTTTAGTTGTAAGTAATGTTAAATTTATTTCTCCAATTATCTCAAATAATATTTCTTTTAATTTACGAACACCTGGTTCATTAGTATAAGTTGTAATAATATAATCTATTATTGTATTATCCATAGTGATGATATTATCAAACCCCATTTTATTATAGATTTCAGGCAAAATATAATTATTTGTAATAATTAATTTTTCAGAAAGAGATAAATGTTTAAATTTTATTCTATGAATTCTATCTAATAAAATTCTATCAATACATTCAACATCATTATAAGAAAATATAAATAATGCTTTTGATAAATCTAAATCTATTCCTGAAAAATATTTATCTTGAAATGAATCGTTTTGTGTTGGATCAATTAAATGTGTTAGAATACCTATTATTTCTTTACCATGTTCTGTTCTACTAATTTTGTCCAGTTCATCTATAAATATTATTGGATTCATACATTTTGTTTCTATTAATATATCTACAATCCTACCCCATGTTGATCCAACATAAGTATAGTTATGACCTTCTAACGTGCTACCATTTGATGAACCGCCTACCGCTATAAATGAAAAGGGCCTTACATCACCTTGATAGTCTTTCAAACAATGAGCGATACCTTTCTTTGCTAAAGTAGTTTTGCCACATCCAGGTGGTCCTTCAAACCCAAAACAATAACCACTTTTCTCTCCATTAATCCATTGACCAATTATACGTTCAATTTGTCTTTTTGCTTTTTCATGTCCATATACTGCATTATTTAATGTAGTATTAACATCTTCAATATATTTTGTTACTTGACATATATTTTTATTTATTAATGCAACATCGTCATTTAATGATTTTATATATTCAACGTGATTATCGGTACCTAATATATTAGAAAAATTACTATATAAACTATTTATAATATTATCATTATTACTGTATGTAATAATAAATTTACTTATATTATTTTGAACTTCAGATATTTTTTTACCACTATAAATTAATTTTTTATAATTAAGATTATTTATTTTTATTAAATAATTAATATAATTATTTATACTTATAATAGCTTCTTTTTTTAACATATTAATATTATTAATCAGTTTATTTGTAGAAGCTGAAATCGTCTCTTTTATATAATTTTCACTAATATTGTTAATATAATTTAATAATTCTATATTTGTATATCTTTCTTTATGTATTATTATTTGATTAAATTTATTTATAGTATTTGATTGGAGCTTAGAACACATATTTTTAAAACATATCTGAGTTTCATTTATAACAGTCAAAATATATTCTTCTTTTATAACTCTAAATGGAATTTTTAATAAACCATCAAGATACTGCTTTGCTTTTGATCCAGAATCTTCTGATTTAGCTTTTACTTCTTTAAGTTTTAAAATTGCCTTTTCTTTAACATTATCATCAGCTTTTAACAAACAAATTTGTTGTTCTAAAGGTATTTTATTATTATCATAGTTATATAAATTATTTGTATATTGTATTGTCTGCCTCATTGCATCTCTAAAATTTTTTTTTATATTCCATGGTAAACTATCATATAATAATGTTTGTTCTTGAGTATCGACATTACCATTATTCTCATTTGAAAGTAAATCGTATAAAAGATATGCCAAATATTGAAATTCTGGTTGTTTTGTCTTTATAAGCAATTGAGTTAGCATTGTGCGTTGCCCATACAATTCACTATTTAAAAATTCTTTTACAACTTGAGAAATTGTTTTTTGTTTAATTAATTGAACCTGATTTATGATTCCCTGATATTTGGTATATAATTCGCTATTGTTATAAACTAGTAGTTCTTTTAAAGTTAAACTAGACATAAATGTTTGCCAACTCTCTGAATCAAAATCATTATCTGATGGTTTTTCATTATTTAATGATTCCAACTTATTTTCTATATAAACACTATTTATACATGATAATAATACATCATCTACAATACATGCTATAATATAGGTTTTCTTATTTTTATAATCATGAATTGAAACCTTCATACCATAAACCTTTGTTTGAAATGACTTACTTGTTCTTGCTATATCAAAACAATCTAAATTTTCAGAATTTTCACTTATCATATAGTCTTCTATTATTCGATTTTTTTGTAATACTTTTTTTGTAGAATCATTATTCACTGTTTCATTTTTCCAATTTATATACTTAAAATTTATAGGATGAACACAATTTTCTATAATATTAAATTTATCTATTAAATTTGATTTAAAAAAATATTCTTCATTATACTCTTCTGAAATAACTAATGATATTAAATCACTTAGAGAATCTGTCCCGAAATTTTTAATAATAAGCGTTAATTCAGATATTAAATTAGTTAAATCTTTTTCTATCTCAATATTAGATGTATTATTATTAACTTTATTTAATATAATATTAATTTGTTGATAGATTGATTCTAATGTAGTAAGACATATATTTAAATCATTTTGACTAAGAATATCTAAAACCTTGTATTTTTGACAAGAAAGTATTGTTTTATGAATTAATTTTTTCAAATTTGCTATTTTTTTTTCAAAAATAGTATTAACTTGAGATTTTACAATTACATTTTTCATATGTATTATATATTACAATTATTATATCATTAAATTATTTTTTATTTAAACTAATTATTTTTCAAAATTTACTAAATATTTTATAATATTACCATTATTTTTAAAACAAATAACACAGCATAACCATTTAAAACTATAAATTATTATTAATAATATAATGGGAATACCAAGCTATTTTGTTCATATTGTTAAAAATCATAGTCAAATTATAAAAAAATTCCAAAATAAGGATATTAATATACATAATTTATATATTGATAGTAATTCAGTTATATATGATGGTATACGGGAAATTGAATATAAGAATTGCAATGATTCATTTGAAAAAAAATTAATTACTTGGGTTTGTGAAAAATTATTATATTATATTAATTTGATTGATCCCGTTAATAGAGTTCTAATCGCATTTGACGGTGTAGCACCAGTTGCTAAATTAGAACAACAAAGAAATAGAAGATACAAAACTTGGTTTGTTAATAATCATCTTTCAATGATTAATAGTGAAATTGAAAACAAGTGGGACACTACCGCGGTTACTCCAGGGACAGAATTTATGAATAAACTATATAAAGGAGTTCTTAGTTATTTTAATAATAAGAAATTAAAAAATCTAGAAATAATTATTTCTGGTAGCAATTCTTGTGGAGAAGGAGAACATAAAATATATAGATATATTAGAAAAAATGAAAAATATCATTTTGATACAAATACAATTATATATGGATTAGATGCTGATCTTATTATGTTAACATTAATTCATAGTAAAATAAGTAATAATTTATATTTATTTCGCGAAACTCCACAATTTATTAGTTCTGTTGATAGAAATTTGGTTCCAGACGAACATTATGTCTTAGATATTTTTGAACTGTCTGAAAAAATAACCGAAGAAATGACCAATATGAATAATGTTGATAAAAAAAAAATTATAAATAAAAACTGTATTAATGATTATATATTTTTATGTTTCTTCTTAGGTAATGATTTCATGCCACATTTTCCCGCATTAAATATTAGAACAAATGGTATTAATATACTTCTAGAAACTTATAATTATTTATTTGGAAAAACAAATGATGTTTTAATTGATGATAAAAAAATATATTGGAAAAATTTGAGAAAATTTGTTGAAGAATTGGCAAAAAATGAAGAAAATTATTGTATGGAAGAAATGAAACAGAGAGAAAAAATGGAAAGACGCGCAAAAGATAAACTTGGAACATATAGAACAGCCGAAGAAAGGTTAATGGCTTGTCCAATGTATGATAGAAAGGTTGAAAAATATATTAATATAGGTGATATCGGATGGCAAGAAAGATATTATAAAGAATTATTTGGAGTAGAAATAAATGATGAAAGAAAGAAACAAATTTGTATTAATTTTCTGGAAGGATTAGAATGGAATTTTAAATATTATACAAAAGATTGTCCTGACTGGAGATGGAAATACAACTATAAATACCCACCTCTTCTGGAAGATTTATATAAGTATATACCTTATTTTGATACAGAATTTATAGAATTTAAAGAAGAAAACCCTGTTATGCCATTAGTTCAATTAGCATATGTTTTACCCCGAAATAGTTTACATTTATTACCACATAAAATTTATGAACAATTAGTGGTTAAACATAAAGATTGGTATAAATTAGATTATGAAATATTATGGGCATACTGTAAATATTTATGGGAAGGACATGTTGTTTTACCACATATTGATATAGATGTATTAAATAAACTAGTAATAATAAATTCTAATTAGTAAGTTTTAAAAAATTAATATATAAAAAAAATATTTCTTATATATTAAATGACGGATAAAGAATCTTCCAATAAAGAAAAAGCTAGTAAAACTATTTTTACCGAATTATCAGTTGATGATTTTAAAGAATTATTATATAACAACTATAATATGATAATTATCATTAAATTTGGTGCAAAATGGTGTGGTCCATGCAAAAAAATTAAAGATCTTTGTTATCAATCTTTTCAACAGATGCCAGATAATGTAATATGTTTTGATTTAGATGTTGATGACAATTTTGAACTTTTTGCCACATTTAAATCAAAAAAAATGGTTAAAACAATACCAACAATATTTGGTTTTTATTATAATCCAGAAAGATATGATTGGTTTATTCCAGAGTTATCTATTTCATCTAGTGACGAAGAAACTGTTCTAAAGTTTTTTAAACAAATATATAATAAGAGTAAAAGCAAATAAAAATATAAATATCTATATTTATAGTAATAAATATGAATTTTGACTTTAATTTAGACAATTATAACCTGTCTGATTTATTAAATTTATTTAAACTGAATTATAATTTTAATATAGAGGATTTAAAAGATGCAAAAAAAATGGTTATGCAAATACATCCCGACAAGAGTGGATTAGACAAAGAGTATTTTCTATTTTACTGTAAAGCATTCAGAGTTATTAAAAATATATATGATCTTAGAAACAAACCATACATTTCTTTAAATTCAAATAATTCAAATATTGAATATCTTGCAGAATCTGAAGAAGATAAAGGAAACAAATTATTAGTTGAAAATCTAATGAAAAAAGATAATTTAGATTTCAATAAATGGTTTAATGAAACATTTGAAAAAATAAATATTGTAGAGGAAGAGAGAAAAATAGGGTATGGTGATTGGTTAAAAACAAATGAAGATATTGATACTACTACCACAACATTAAACAGGATGCATGAAAAAATTAGTGAAAAAAAGAAACTAATGTCATCATTAGTAAAAAAAGAAGATATTAAAGAATTAAATTCTTCAGGTATATATCGACAATTAGATCAAAGTGCACCAACTTCATATGGTGCCGATATATTTAGCAAATTACCATATGAAGATTTAAAAATAGCACATACTGAAACAGTTGTTCCAGTTTGCGAAGATGACTATAATAAAGTAAAAAAATTTACTAATGTAGAAAGTCTGCGCAATTATAGATTTAGTCAAAATACTGAAAACAAACCTATGTCTTACATTCAAGCAAATGAGTATAATAGTAATAAAAGAAAACTTGAAGATGAAAATAATATAAAATTACTATATAAATTAAGTTTGCAAGATGAAGAGACAAAAAAAGCCAACAAAAGATGGTGGTCAAATTTAAAATTATTAAAATAACATACGAAATCATTTAATTTTTCATATTAATATATATATATAAATATGAATATTAAGCAATATATAATATTTTTTGTAGTCTCAATATTATTATCTTACATATACAAAAAAATATTAAAAGACGAAAATACTAGAACAAGTGATTATTATTATAATATGGTTAATCAATATTTACTAACAAATAATTCAGATTTTCCACATTTAGGAAGTAATAATAAACCATATTTATGGATACATTTACATAATGATAATGCAATTATTCCAAATATAAATCAACGATCTTGGTTAAGTTTTTACTCAAGAAATAGTAAGGATCTTAATATACCATATCAATATTTAACAATTAAATCCATAGTAAATAAGTGTGGTAACGATTTTAATATATGTTTAATTGACGACGAATCATTTAAAAAGATTTTACCAGGATGGTCTATTAATTTAGAAGATACAGCTAATCCAATAAAAACACATTTAAGAGTTCTAGCTATTAGTAATTTATTAAATATATACGGTGGTTTATTAGTTCCATCATCTTTCATTTGCTTTAAATCATTAAAGCCACTTTATGATGAAAATATTGGTTACAATAAAATGTTTGTTGGTGAATTTTGTAATAGAACATCTGGTTTATCATCTGATCTAGTTGCATCACCTGAATTAATGGGATGTTCTCCGAATAATAATGAAATGAGTAAATTTATAAAATATCTAGAAATATTAAATTCAAAAGATTTTGTAGCTGAAATGGACTTTCTAGGAAAATCGAATAAATGGTTACAAGATAAATGTTTAAATAATGAAATTAATCTTATAAACGGTTCTTTATTAGGAACAAAAAATAGTAATGAAAAACTTATTTTTGTTGATGAACTTATTAATTCTTCGTTTATTGATTTAGATGATAATGCATTTGGGTTATATATTCCATGGAATGAATTAATTAATCGCACTAAACTAGAATGGTTTTCTAGATTATCACCAGAACAAGTATTAAAAAGTGATACAGTTATTGGTAAATATTTACTAATTAATAGTTAAAAAATTAGATATTTATATCTAATATATTTATATATTTATATATTTAATATATATATATATTATGAATTTAATTGGTGATGTAAATACCCAACCAGACGGAAAAGTAAGTGGTGCTGATGTAGTATATATAGCGTCTACTCTTAATGGACTATCAAATGAATTTCCAATAGATTATAATAATAATTATTATGTTTATCATACTTATAGTATATCGAATGAAAATATAAATTTTCTTACTTTATTATCCTATTATATTGCTAAAATTCCAAAATATGTCACTTTTTTTAATAGTTTTGACTTTTTCAAAATACAACCAGACGTATATCTAATTGGTGAAAAATATAGGTTATTTAATTTTCAACCTTCATCAAATACTTTTGTAGCTGAAGCTACACAAATGATGCAACAACCTGATTTTAATCCATTACCTAACCTATTTGAAATTCCTGGGTCGCTCAACGATTCGGAAATAAATTTAATAAAAATTGCAATGAGTAAAAATCAAAATTCTAGTCCATATTTAGTTTTATATAAACAAAACAGTTGGGCTGCCTATCAGTTTAATAAAAGTAATCAATCCATTACTTACTTAAATGTGTTGTTCCCAGATTTTCTATCTTATTACGAAAGTTATAATCCAACCATAACCGAGGGTGTTGGTGAGATGTATATATTATATACTAATTATTTAGAACCAGAGCCGGAACCAGAGCCGGAACCAGAGCCGGAACCAGAGCCCGAACCTGAATCAGAACCAGAATCGGAGCCAGAACCAGAACCAGAACCAGAACCAGAACCAGAACCAGAACCGGAACCAGAACCAGAACCTGAACCCGAACCAGAACCGGAACCGGAACCAGAACCAGAACCAGAACCGGAACCAGAACCGGAACCAGAACCGGAACCAGAGCCGGAACCAGAACCAGAACCGGAACCAGAGCCAGAACCAGAACCAGAACCAGAACCAGAACCAGAACCAGAACCTGAGCCGGAACCAGAACCAGAATCTGAACCTGAGTCAGAACCGGAACCAGAGCCGGAACCAGAGCCGGAACCAGAACCAGAACCAGAACCAGAACCTGAGCCGGAACCAGAAGCGGAACCAGAACCCGAACCAGAACCAGAACCAATAATTGAAAGTGTCATATTTGTCCAAGGAATTGCTCCAAATTGGATGCAACCACATTATTATGTAAATAATCCAACAATTAATCCTGGACCAGATCAAACTCCAAATCATATTCAAGATCCAATTTCAATATATCCAGCAGGAAAAAATGGTGAAGTATATACACCAAATAGTTTTAAAGCATGGTGTGCACCCACATCAGCTGCATGTCAACTTGGACATTTAAATTATAATTATGTGCCACAATTTCAAACACCAATAGAAATAAATGATGGATTTAATGCAAATCAAATTCCAATATCATTAGAAACAATTCCATGGGATAGTAATAAAGGTTGGGGAGATTACTTATTAGATGGTCCAATTAATAGATTACAAATAAGTGATTTACAATATAATGGTTACCCAACTGATATTGGTTATTATATGAATACAAATAATGTTGGTATAAATGGAGTATCTGCAAATAGTCCAGTTGGTACTTTACTAACAAATATTTATAAAGGATTAAATGATTTTTATAATAAATTTGGCTATCAAAATATAGTTGGGCAAATGTATAGTAATACAAATCAATCCGCAATACTTGGAACAATACCAGAATATTGGTCAAATAATGGTGTTCAAACAAATAGTGGATCAAATAATGATGAAACATTTGTTTTTGATACAATTAAATATGAAATTAATAATAATAGAACAGTTTTAGGATCATTTAAATATTGGAATTTAAATTTATTACAAAGTAAAATAATAAATAATATATTTAATCCTCAAGAAAATGAAATAGGATACTATGAATTATCTACACCTATAGGAAGTAATGAATCAACAGGTGAAGTATACAGTTATTCAGATGAAAATCCAGAAAATTCACTTGGACATACAGTATGCATAGTTGGTTATATAGAAGCTAATACTGGAAGTGATATAATAGGAAATACAAATTGGATAATTGTAAGAGATAATCAAGAATATACACATAGAAATGTTGCATTAAAATATAGTGGTTCTGGATTTACTAATTTAATTGCATCAACTTTTGTAAATCCATTGTTGGCAACTTATACAGAGATACCAACATTTACACTTAAAATTGACCAAGAAACAGATTCTTTATTAGTATATTTAAATAAAACTATTACAGACGCTAGTGGTATAGGTTCCATACAATTAGATATTTCTGGAATAAATGGAATATCATCAGAAGACATTTCTATAGATCCTATATTTAATGTTAATTATGAAAACGGTAGTATCGACTATTTACAAGTAGAAGTTAGTAACACTCAAATATTAATATTACAACCAGCATACTATATGAACTCTGTTTTTAACGAGGCTATATATTTAAATTCATATGGGATTAGAGATAAACTAATGAAACCAATTGGATATAATAATTCTGGATTATTATTAACGATTGATACCACAAAAATACTAGATAATGTTACATTTGAATTTATTGTAAATAATTGTAAGATTACTAAATTTTATAATGATGTAATAGACGGTAGTAATAGTAATTTCCGGTATCTAGGTAATGTATTTGATGATATAACATATGGGTCAATATAATTAAGGTAACTATATTATGTAATATATATATTTAATATATATATATATTATGTATTTAATTGGTGATGTAAATAATCCATCTGACGGAAAAGTAAGTGGCGCTGATGTTGTATATATAGCATCTAATCTAATTGGATTATCAAACGAATTTCCATTAGGTAATAATAATTATTATGTTAATCATATCTATAGTATATCAAATGAAAATATTAATTTTGTTACTTTATTATCATATTATATTGCTAAAATTACAAAATATGTTACTTTTTTTAATAGTTTTGACTTTTTGAAACTAATACCTGAATCGGAACATGAAATGGAACCAGAACCTGAGTCAGAACCTGAAGCTCAAGCAGAAGGTGAACCAGAACCTGAACCTGAACCTGAACCGGAATCTGAACCGAAGCCAGAACCAGAACCTGAACCGGAGCCATAACCTGAACCGGAAATGGAACCAGAACCAGAACCAGAACCAGAACCAGAACCAGAACCAGAACCAGAACCTGAACCCGAACCAGAACCAGAACCTGAACCTGAACCAGAACCAGAACCTGAGCCAGAACCGGAACCAGAACCTGAGCCCGAACAAGAACCTGAGCCAGAACCGGAACCGGAACCAGAACCAGAACCTGAACCGGAACCAGAACCAGAACCAGAACCAGAACCCGAGCCAGAACCTGAGCCCGAACCAGAACCTGAGCCCGAACCAGAACCTGAGCCCGAACAAGAACCTGAGTCAGAACCGGAACCGGAAGCTGAGCCCGAACAGGAACCTGAGCCAGAACCGGAACCGGAACCAGAACCAGAACCTGAACCCGAACCAGAACCAGAACCTGAACCAGAACCAGAACCAGAACCTGAGCCAGCCAGCCAGTTTAACCCAGATTTTATTCAATTTGGAAACTTGTTTTATAGTGATTATCATAGTACTAGATGGACACCAGGAAGAGTTATAACTTGGAGTTTTATTACCTATCCAAATCTTCTTTATCTTCCATATACAAATACATATGTAGATGTTGCACTGCTACAAAAGATAGCACAAAAAAACTTAGTTCGGAAGGCATTCAATTTATGGGATAGTGCATTATCATCTATAACATTTCAAGAAACTACTACGGGTAATGCTGCAGATGTAGCTGTAGGTATTGTTAGTGGTGGAATGACTACATCGGGGAGATGGCATATGACTTGGAATAATAAAATAAATAATAATGCTGCTATAAGAATTAAGAACAATCTTAATGATAATAAATTTTTTACAGTAATTCTTCACGAAATTGGTAATGTATTAGGACTTGGTGATATATATCCTAATAGTTATATTCAAAGTATTCAGGAAGACTCAGACTTAGATGGATTCCCTGAATACTTTCCTATGGATGCTTCAAATCTATGGCCCTTTGATAAACAAATGATTCAATATTTATACGGTGAATCACCAATACTACCAGTAATACCATCAGAACCATAATCAGAACCATAATCAGAACCTGAACCTTTATTATATTGAAAAAAAGCTGGTATTTCTTGGCTTCAAAATAGTATTAATTATCAAGATTTAAACTATCCTCATTTATCTGGCACAACAGAATCAGATCCAGCATTCTGAATCGGAAATATATATATGTATATATCTGAACATGGAAACAAACTAAATACATTTTAAAATACTAAAGAACTTTCAGTTAAAAAATATTTAATCAACAATAATTATATATCTCTTTCGTAATATCTAATATAATCGTAAGTAGAATAGCAATATAATACTTTTATTATTAGTAAAAGTATTAATTAAAAATATATATAATATATAATATCATACGATGATCTACTATAAGTTATTTTAGATGTATAGTGAATATTATTAATTTTACAGATTTGTCGTATTATCGTAATGAATGAACTATAATTATGTTTTCTAGTGACATAAAACTGTTTAGATTTGTAATAATATGGTAATATTACTTCATAAAATGGTTCTAATAGTTTTTCATATTCGCCCTTTTTATAAGAAGTTTTATTTAAAAAATAACATTTCTCATTTTTTATACAAATCTTATCTAATAAATCAAATAAAACTTGTTTAGATATTTGATTTTTAAAGATCTGCGACTTCATCTATAATATATGTAGAAAATAAAAGTATTAACTAAGATAAAATTTTTATCAAATTATTTGTAAATAATACTAACTCAATTTCATCTTCATGTATATTATAAAATATAGTAATATATTTACATAATAATTTTATAATTGAATATTTTTCAATTTCATTTAATATATTAGTTGATTTCAAAAATAAAAAATAATTATCTAAAATATCCATAACAGAATATCCGCGATCATATATCGCATTTATTAAATTTATTGCGTCTACTAGATTATTTTTATCTCTACACAAGTTAGTATACTTTATAAAATCATTAAACGAAATATTTGTGCAAACATTTATTGCTATGTCGTATGTTATATTTTTTGATAAAAGTTTAAACTTTTCTAAATAATTTATTATTACTCTTACTGAATTATTAGATATTGATATAATAAATTCTTTTGCTTCATTTGAAATAGTAATATTTTCCATGTTACATATTCTTGTTACAACTTTTTCTAAATTAGATTTCTCTAAAGAGTTTATTTTAATAACAACAACGCGTGATTGTATACTATCAATTACTTTTTGACAATTACTACATGACATTATAAAATGAACATTATTATCATATTTATCCATACAATTACGAAATACTTGTTGACTTTGATCATTAATTAAATCAATATCGTCTAATATAATTAGCTTCTTTTTTCCTGGAATACAACATATTGTTTGACAAAAAGTTCTTACCTCACTTCTATAATATGAAATACCTTGGTCTTTTAATGAATTAATTATCATAACATTAGATGAAATATAATTTTCTTTATAATATTCTTTTATTATACAATTAATTAATGATGTTTTACCACAACCAGAGTCACCTACAAGTAATATATTTAAATTATCAATATTTATAAATGCATTTAGCAAATCTATTACTTTTGTATCTATTTCAAAATCTTTTAAATTTTCTGGTTTATATTTATAAATAAATGGTTGTTCCATATTATATTTAAAAAAATAAGTATTTAAGTTTAAGTAAATTATGTATATTATATAGAATATACATAATATGTATAATATGAAAAATAGAGAAGATAATCATTATACCATATTAGGTATAGATAATAATGCATCATCTGATGATATAAAAAAAGC
>MDTE01064360.1_pt1 | contig 43270 bp, 42 predicted proteins | sample 811231 | NCBI WGS metagenome assembly MDTE01 (sample SAMN05326651, study PRJNA326480) | marine metagenome | isolation source: seawater | place: Indian Ocean: Red Sea | collected 2010
ATCACCAGGCACATCTTTATATTATTATTTTATTTTTTTGTAAACAGTAAAAAATTGGTGGGCGTGATAAGAATCGAACTTATGACCTCTACGATGTCAACGTAGCGTTCTACCATTGAACTACACGCCCATCAAAAATTGTGCTAAGTACACAGTTGATATAACATAAATATTTGATGCAAAAAATACTAATTATTTCAACTAAGAATCTATTATCTAATCAGTTTGAAGGAGCTCAAAAAAGAATTTTTGATATATCTAAATCTTTATCAAAAAAAAATAAAGTTGACCTTGTTTGCCTTGGAGAAAGCTTGTCAAAAAAAAAATCTGGTTTAAATTTTCTTAACAGAGTTGAGGTTTTTAAAACAAGTTTTATTTTTAAAATTATAAACGCACTTATTTTTGCTCTTAAATTGCAACCAATGCAAAATGGTTACTTTTTTTCAAAGGATATGAATAACTTTGTTTCTGAAAATAAAGAGAATTATGACGTAATAATCTTTCATCTAATAAGATCTGCACAATATCTACCCGATGAATTCAGGGGAAAAGCAATTTTAGAAATGACAGATTTAATTTCCTATAATTATAGTCAAATAATAAAAAAAATCTCGTCTTTAAATCCATTAAAATATATATATCTTTTTGAAAATTTTTTACTCAAAAGATACGAAAAAAAAGTTTCAGACTTTTTTGACAAAATTGTCTTTATTTCTAAGAAGGAACTATCATTAGCCAAAGAAATTGTAGATGAAAAAAAAATTTTTATAATAGGCAGCTCATTTGAAGTAAAAAAAAAAATATTTGTTTATAAAAAGAGCAACTATAAAATTTTATTTTTGGGAAACATCAGCTATTTTCCAAATAAATTGGCCTGCTATAATTTTGCAACAAAAACTCTTCCTGGGTTAAGAAAAAAATATCCCAATATTGAGCTCAATATTGTTGGAAAAATAAATATGATTGATAAGTTATTTTTAAATCGTTTTTCAAACGTAAAAATTCATGGTCCTATTGTAAAAATAGACAGGATAATTAAAGACAGTATTTGTGGCATATGTAATTTAGAAGTTGCAACAGGACTTCAAATGAAAATTTTTACTTATATGGCTTATGGACTTCCAGTAGTGGTCAGCCAAAAAGCTTTTCCAACTAGCGCATTAAAAAAAAATAGGGATGCTTTGGTTTATACAGATCAAAATGACTTGATCTTACAAATATCCAGGTTAACTAAAAATAAGAAATTATCCAACAAAATTTCAAAAAACTCACATAAATTTATTAAAAATAAATTTAAATTATATAAAATATATAAAGATTATATTAACTTAGTAAAATAAATGACTGAAAATAAAAATATGCAAAGCATCTTGAATTGGCTTATCTTTGCTCTTCCATTGTGTTTTGTAATTGGAAATCTTTTTATAAATTTAAATATTTTACTTTTTTCAATTCTTGGGGTTGTTAAATATCAAACAAAACTATTTGAGTTTAAAAAAAATGATTTAATAATTTTAGTTATTCTTTTTTTTGGATTCTTAATTTTGTCAACTTTATTAGAATATATTGGGGATTTGAATAAACAAAATAATATTATTAAATCACTTTTGTACCTAAGATATTTATTATTTTTAATTGTTTTGAGGTTTATGATTTTAAAAAATGAATTTGATTTTAAAAAAAATTTATTTTCCTGTTTAGTGTTTTCTGGATTTATTGCATTTGATGTAATTTACCAATTTTTATTTGGTAAAAATTTAGTTGGTTTTGAATCAACCCAATTTCACAACTCTGGTTTCTTTGGCGATGAATATATGGCAGGAGGATATATTCTAAAGTTTGCAATATTAGGCTTATTCTGTTTGCCCTTCCTTTTCAAAAGTGACAATTATAAGTTTTTTTCCTTAATATTTGCGGTAGCTTTTTTTTTCACAGCTATTCTTCTATCAGGAAATAGAATGCCTGTTTTACTTTTTATAGCTTTTTGTTTATTGGCCTTGATCTTTTTTAGCTACAAAAAATTTCAAATAATTACTCTTGTTAGTTCAATATTAATCTTAGTAATCTTTGCTTTGTCTATCACACAGATTGATAGATTCAAAACAAGATATTTGAGCCTAAAGGGGGACATTCCTAGTATTCCAAAAATAGTAGCTGAACTCAAAAGGAGTTATCCTGAATTAGAAAAAAATAAATTTTCTAAAAAACCTTTTCATGAGAGTAAAGAATGGAAAGACGAATTTGGAAGTGAGCCGAGAAGTGACGCTTGGAAAGATAAAGATAAATATGACATTTATCCTGTCTTAACTGGATACACGCAGCTTTATATTACTGGAATAGATTTATTTTTAGATAGTCCGGTTTTAGGGAGGGGTATAAAATCTTTTAGAGATACATGTTGGGAAAAATATTATTTACCAAATAGAATGTGCCAATGGCATCCCCATCATTATTATCTGGAAATACTTAATGATACTGGATTAATTGGCTTTTCAATTCTAATGTTTGGAGTAATAGCTTTGTTGATTAGAAGCTATAAAAAGTTTGGAGGGGATTTTTATTTTCTAGCTATTTTTTTCTCAATACTAATTGAGTTTTTTCCGTTTAGAAGCTCCGGAAGTTTTTTTTCAACTGGTAACTCTGCTTTTGTTTTTTTTCTTTTAGGAATTTTATTGGGTTTGGATGGCTTAAAGAAAAAGAAATTAATTAGTTTCTAATTTTTTTTTGAATTTTTTAATGTAGTTAATGATGTCATTCTTTGGTTTATAACCCAATTCTTTTTTTGCTAATTTTAAATTTGCAGTTCCAGTAAATTTTTCGCCTGGTCTTTGTTTTATAAATTTGATTTTTTTACCAAATGTTTTGGCTATTTTTATTATGGAGTAACTTTTACCTGCTCCTATAAAATAGGATTTTCTTTTTCCCTTTATTGCACACAAAATAGTTCCTTCTATAACATCATTTATATGAGTAAAATCTCTTTTTTGCGTACCTGGTTTAACTACAGATAAAGACTTATTTCTTTTACATTGATTTTCAAATATTCCTATTACCGAGGCCATCAAACCTGAGGCTATTTGATTTTTTCCATAAACGTTAAAAAAATAAGGTAAAGAATATTTCAAATTGTACCATTTGCCAAAATTTTTGATCAATTCTACATTTTTAGCTTTTGACCAAGCATAAGGTGAGAGGTTTTCATTTTCCTTATTGCCTAACTGCATTGAAGTAGCTGAATAAATTAGTTTACTTTTCTTTTTTAAAGCATAGTTGATCACATTCAAAGTGCCGGATAGGTTAAAATCTAAACACTTATTATTTAAATCAAAGCTTGGAACAACTCTGGAAAACTCACCAAAATGAAAAATTAAATTTGGTTTGAAATTCAAAAGTACAGGGTTGCTCATTATATTTCTTGTGTCTAAATTTATATATTTTATTTTTTTATTTTTGATATGATTACTTTTCTTTCCGGCTGAATAATTATCTACTGAAATTATTCTGCGAAATTTATAATTTTTTGAAATAAAGCTTATAAGATTTGATCCTAAAAACCCTGCCCCGCCTGTAACTAAAATATTTTTTAAATTTCTTTTATATTTCATTTATTTTTTTGTGTATATTTTTCATCAAAGAAAACTTAAAAATTATAAAAGGATTTTTAATTAAGATTAAAAATATTTTAAGAAAACTCAAATTAGTTAAGTATTTTTTAATTAGATTAATATTTATGATATCATTCAATAAATTGATTTGTTTTTTTTCTAAATTATAATTTTTAAGAATTTTTTGACAAATATCTATTTTTTCGTTCGAGACTATCATTTGCAAATTTTTACTTGTAGACATATTGTTACCTCTAAAACTGGCAAAGGTTAAATATTCTTTGATAACATGAAGTTTATTTTGTTTTAAAATTTTTAAAGTCAGATCATAATCCTGGGAATATTCGAATTCTTTTGAATACCACCCAACTTTCTTTGCTATTTTAGTTCTATACATTATTGAAGAATGAAATAAAAAATTATAAAAAATAATAAGCTTTCTTAATTCATTATTGCCCAAATTAGAATTAAACAATCTAAATATTTTATTATTTTCATCAAATAATTTAGTCCAAGTAGTAACTAGGCTCACGTCTTCATGTTTCTTAAAAATTTCAACTTGCTTTTCTATTTTTGTATTAGCATAATAATCATCTGCATCAAGAATTGTAACATAATCTCCGCTGATATGTGTTTGAGCTTTTATTCTGCTTTTTCCTAGACCTAAATTTTGTGAGTTCCTAAAGACTTTAATTCGATTGTCGTTAAAGCTTTGGGCTATCTCAAAAGTTTTGTCTGTTGATCCATCATCCCATATTATAACCTCTAAATTTTTATAAGTTTGCTTAAGAGCACTATCTATCGCTCTTGCAATTAATTTTTCTTCATTAAAGCAATTTATTAGTACTGTGACTTGATGATTATTTTCCATTTATATCAGGACAGAAAGGTATTTGTTTTGTTTAGACTATATTTAAACAGATTATTATTAACTTTCTCAACTTTTATATTTTCCCACAGTTCTGAAGTGTAGCTGTCAAAAATAGGATCTGAACAAATATGATAGCATGTTACACCTAGATCTAACGCAACAATTACTGCTGTTGTTTGATCAAAAAAAATAGATGAGTTTTGAATTTCTTTATTTTTCAAATCACTAAACTCAATAATAGATTTGATGTCGTTAATTAACTTTAAGTGAATTTTAGATTTGGATTGTAAAGGATGATTTTTAATTTTAAGACTTTTTAAATTTATTTGAGATGTTTCAATTAAATTTTTTATAGAGCTAAGGTAAACCTTTAAAGATCTAAGTTCATAGGGCAAAAAAATTTTATTTAAATAAAAATCCTTTGTTTCTGAATTAAATCTAAGAGTTTTTATAATCTTTAATTTTTCAGGGGGCCACCTCAACTTTTCAGAATAAAATTTTTTTTGAGATGTTCCGGTTATTAAGAGCTCGTCTGGAGAGGATTGGTCATATATCAAATGAAGTGGCAACGGAGGTGGTGCGCTATGATCGTATCCCTGAACATTTATTGATTCTTTTTTTTTCTTAAAATATTCAATTAAATCCTTTTGAAAAGGTTGGCCTTCATAAACAATTAAAACTTTCGATAATAATGTACAATCAATTTTTTGATTCATTATCTTTAGACCTTGAAGAGATAATGATGAAAAAGAATTTAATTTTTTAAAAAAGCTTAAAGTAAGATACTCTCTTTTTAAACATTGAAAAATATAACAAAAGAAAAATAAGCATTTTTTAAAAATTGATTTATCTCTATATACTAAAATGATATTATCGCTTATTTTGTCTGGAAGATTTTTATCCAAGTAAATCAATAGCCATACAATATTAGTATCATCGGAACTTTTTTTTTTTAGATACTTGTCTTGATAGACACCAGTTTTATCAAAATTATTTGAAAAAGCCCATGAAACTATTATTTGATTATAATTTTTATTATTCCTGATGGTATTTTTAAAACTCACTTTTGAATTAAAAATGTCTATGAAATGTTTAAATATGCTTATAAAAAAATTGAAAAAATAAATCTTGTTAAGATGAGATCTGATCAAGTAATAGCCTGGAGTTTTTTCAAATACGGCAAAATACGATATCATATCGTTTGCTTTTTTTATTTTCTTCAGGCGCCTATTTACAAAGCCTAAAATTGACTCTTGATTGTTATAGATCATTTATTGAGGGTTACTTGCTATAAAACTTGTTCCATGCTGACATATGTTTTTTGCCAACCAAATCTCCTACAACATCACATTTATTACATGGAGCAAAACATCTTTTAGAGTTGTTTAGATTTTTTCTAGCGAGTTTAGACTGTTTCGAATTCCAAATTTCTATAAAATTATTTTTATTTAAGTTTCCCAGAATCATCTCTTTTGACCAATCATGAGAGCACATCAATACATCTCCGTTATAATCAACAAAAAACATATAACTTGGGTAAGAACAGCTCTTGTCTATATATTTTTTTGATTCTTCGATTTTGTATCCAGCTTTTTTAAGGTTTCCTGCGCGATTACTTAGTGTTAGACCAAAGTCCAATTCTTCAGGCATGTATCTGTTTCGGATTACATATTGAGAATTCTTTAATTTTAAGCTTTCACACATATCATGAAAAGAATCTTCTTCTTTTTTGCCATCATAAACACTTATCAATATCGTAGATAAACCGGCATCAAACAAACCTTTTAATCTTTCCTTGTTTAGTACGTCACCGTTAGTCACTATTTCAATTTTTGATTTGGGAAGTGTTTTTCTTACAAATTCTATATCTCTGTAAATATCTTTTTTTAATAAAGGTTCATTAAAACCGCAATACGCAAAGATACCACTAAAATCATATTTGGCTAAATCAGAGCATAACTTATCGTGTAAATCATTTGAAAAAAATTCATTTACATGTTTGTAATCAGGATCGCTTCTAGGACAAAAAGAGCACACTCTATTACATACCCCTGAATTACTAATTTCTATTATAGAAGGTAATGGGGTTCCATCATCTAAGGTTTTAAATGCATCATCATAGATCTTAGACTTTCTATCAATATTCGGATCGTAAAAATTTTTATCTTCTATACTCACTTGCCTGCTGTCCAACCTCCGTCAGAAACGATTGAAGTGCCTGTGATAGAGGCCGCATGTTTTGTTGTTAAAAAATAAACAATATTTGCAATCTCAGATGTTGTGCTAAATTTTTTTAGAGGAATTTTATTTCTAATATTTTTAAGCCTTTTGCTTTCCTTCTTTTCTTTATCATGAACAATTGTTTTTGTTGGTGAAACAGAATTTACACGAATACCATAATTTCCAAGATCCATGGCCATTGACTTTGTTAAGCCCTCAGTTGCAAACTTCGCCATACAATAAAGTGTTCTGTCGTATGCGCCAAAATGACCAAGTTGTGAACTTATATTAATTATATTTCCTTTAATTTTTTTTGTAACCATTCTTTTTGCAAAATGTTGTGATAATAAAAAATTTGTTTTTATATTTAATTGTACAATTTTTTCTAGATCACTTGAGCTTACTTTGAGAAAGTGTTTCTGGTTCTCTCCCGATGCATTATTTATTAAATTGTTTACATATGGAACAGTTTTAAATATTTTTGTTAAAAATCTTTTATTAGTAAGATCGCCAACTAAAATGTTTAAATTATTATTTCTTTTTCCTATTTTTTGAATAATATCCTTTGTCTGTTTTTTCTTCCTTATGACTAAAATTAAATCATGTCTTTTAGAAGAAAAGAGGTTTGCGATCTCTAAGCCAATTCCTCTTCCTGCCCCAGTAATAAGTGTTACTTCTCTCATTTTTTTAAATAGTAAATATCTCTCCAAACTTTAGCATGTTTGTGACCTAAAACTGTACCTTCTGCATTACATTCTGTACATGGACTATTACATCTTTTTCCTAAAAGAAGATTTCTCCTATATCCGGATATAGTTTTTCCAGTCCAAATATCAAAGAAACTCTCGAGCATAATATTACCCATAGTCCTTCTTCGTTGCCAATCTTGTGAGCATAAAAAAACATCTCCATTCCAATCAATTAAAGCTGAGTATGATGGATAGTTACAATAAGTAAAAGTTTTAACGTCATCTTGGTTACCAACAGAAATAGTCCCCGTCCTATTTGTTAACTTCAAACCATAATCTTTTTTCTCATCATACCATCTATCTCTTAAAATAACAAAATTTGAAGGTACTTCTGATTTTTTTGTCATATCTTTAAATTTTTTAATTTGGTGAGGCCCATCATATAAACTTATAAGTAATTTATTTACATTTGAATTGTAAAGTTTATTTATTACATCTGATGTAAGTGTATCTCCATTTGTAACGATTTCGACAAATGATACCTCCGCTAGTTTTCTTGAAATTTCATAAATATCTTTGTGCAACATGGGTTCACCATAACCACAGAGTGTAGTTGATCCTTTATAACCAATTTTTTTAAGATCTTTGGCTAGCTTATTAATTAATACCATATTCATTTTTTGATATGTATTAGGAGCAACTTTTGGATCTGATTTAGGACAAAAAATACAAGATCTATTACAAACATCTATTAAGCTCAATTCAATCCAACTTGGTATAGGCACTTTTTTGTAATAAACCATTTGATCGTTAACAATAACCGTTCTTCTTTTAATATTTATTTTGATTGCTTTATGTAATTTTTTTGTTCTTTTAAATTTCTGATCAAAATTTTTTGATTTATTTTTCATTTTTTATTTTTATACCTTTCGCAAGATTCTTGACAAGTATTTGCATATATTTTTTTGGTCCCAAAGTAAATCTCAAATAGTTTTGACATGCATCGATATTAGGAGGATAGCGAACTAAGATATTATTTTTTAACAGGTTCTTGTATATTTTTTTTTGTTTAGAAGAACTTAAAAAATTAACAAGTATAAAATTAGAATAGGTTTTATAAAAATTTAGTTTTAGTTTTTTTAATTCTTTAATTAAATATTTTTTACCAATACTCGTTTCTCTAATATATTTTTTAACTTCATTTTTATTCTTCAAAACTTCCTTGATAATTAAAACTGCTAATGCATTAATTTCATACATTGGTCTTAATTTATAAAGTCTTTCAATCAAATGTTTGTTAGAGATTAAGTAACCCGCTCTTACTCCGGCTAAACCGTAAGCTTTTGAGAATGTTCTAATAATAATTAAGTTTTTATACCTGTTAATGTAGCTTGCAAAAGTTTTTTTATAAAATCCATAATAAGCTTCATCAATTATCACAAAACAATTATTTTTTTTAGCTTTTTTCAAAATAGAAATAATTTTTTTATCTTCTATGATTGTTCCTGTTGGACTATTTGGATTTGCAAAAATAATAAACGAGGTTTTTTTGTTTATTGATCTCATCAAATATTCGTAATGAAGATTTAAATTTTTATCAAAACTAATTTTAGTATGTTTAACCTGAAAAATCTTACAATATACATCGTACATACCAAATGTTGGGCTTAAACAAATAACTTGTGAATTTGGTCTAGAAAATAATTCAAAACAATGTCTTATAGCAATGTCTGAGCCTGCAGTTAAAAAATAATTATCTTTTTTAAATCCAAAATTCTTTTTAAGCAAAGAATAAATTTGCTCGACTTCTGGATAAGAAGTTAAATAATTTGAATTAATTTTTCTTTTTATTTTATTTAAAAAACCTCGAGGAAAATCAGATACTCTTTCGTTAGCATCCAATCTAATTTTGTTGAATCTAGTGTTTTTAATGCCCCTAAATCTCTCAACATTTTTTAAAAATTTTAAATACGGAAATTTATTCATAATCTATAAGCTTAAATCAATCACGTTGTCTGCAAATTTAATCAACTCTTTTTTGTGAGAAATAAAAATTACAGTTTTACTTTTTGATATTTCTTTTAAACAATCAAGTATTCCTTTCTCAGTCTCCTCATCAAGTGCATTTGTGGACTCATCAAAAATTAGTATTTCGCTTTTTCTATAAAGCTCTCTGGCTATACCTATTCTCTGTATTTGACCGCCTGAAAGCCTTATGCCCTTTTCCCCTACTACTGTGTTTAAACCATTTTTTAAAGGTTTTATAAAATCGTTTAGAGCTGAAAGGTCCAGTGATTCATTCATCAATCTGTTGTCTATTTCCTTTTCATCAAAACTAAAAGCAATATTTTTCTTTATTGTATCATCTAAAAGAAACACAGTCTGGCCAAGATAACTTATTTTTTTTCTCCAAAAACTATTATTTTTAACACTTTCATCGTCACAAAGAATTTGGCCGTCTTCAGGTTCAATTAAACCTGAGATTAGATCAATAAGAGTTGTCTTCCCGGATCCGCTGTCACCTCTAATTAAAGTAAATTGCTTTTTATTGATAATGCATGAAAAATTTTTAAAAATATATTTTTCAGTATTTGGATATTTATAGTTTAAATTTTTAATGTTTATTGAATTTTTAAAAATTAAGTTTTTGTTATTTGAAGAAAATATTTTTTTAGTTTTTATATCGTGCAATAAATCTGTATGAATTTTATCTAAAGAAGGTAAGTTGTGAGATATATTCTGGGTTGAGCTCAAAATTCTATTAGCACTTGGAATAATTCTAAATAAAGCAGCAACAAAAATGGCTGCGGTTGGAATGATTTCTAAGATTGATATTTTTGCATAATTTAAAAAAATTATAGAGAAAGTTAGTATGATAACAAAAGTAATTTCTAGCCAAACTTTGGGTAGCTCCATTATTGTTCCTTGCAAATATACAGCTTTAGAGAACTTCTCAGTAAAACCTCTGTAAAGATCGGAAAACATCTTGTTTGAATTTTTTAATTTAATATCTTTAATTGCACCAAATATTTCCTGAAGAGCTTTAATCTGTTTACCTCCGCTAATTAGTCTTGTTTCGCCTAATCTTAAGGAAAATTTTCTGAATAATAACAAATATAAAGTTGAAGATATGGTAACAATTAAAATTGACAAAATAGTTGTCTTAAAATTCAAATAAAGAAGGATTATTATAATTCCTAACAACAAAGTTGACTCTACAATTATTTTTATAAAACTTGTTATTACTGACGAAAAGTTTTTAATTTCTACATATATGTTTCTTATCAATTCAGATGAATTACGAGAGAAATAAAAATGAAAATCTTTATCTAAATATTTTGTTAAGAGTGAAATTGAAAGTCTTTCATAAATTTTCCAAACAAATTTATTTTGCCAATAGTAAAAAAACATCAGAAAAATATTTTTTAGAACTAACAGAATAAGAAAAGCAAATATTAAAAACATTACAAGAAATTCTTCATTGAAATGGGATAGAAAAAAATCAAATTTTGTGTACTCTTTGTTTACTAATATCTCTATAATTGGAAAAATTATACTAAAGCTAGCTAGCTCCAAAAAACTTGCCGTTAAAAGAAAGAAAACAAAAATAATTGATTTATTTTTTTCCTCCTTGATTAATAATGAAAATGCTTTTTTAAAATTTTTCAACATTGAATTATTTGTTAATATAACATTTTAAGTTTAGTTGTTGTTGATAAATGATTTGAAAGTTTTATTTTTTTTATCAAATATTGCCTGGTAACCTGCTTTTTTGTAATTTAAAAAAAAATTTTTCTTTGATTGAATAAAAAGATTATCTAAAAATATTTTTCCTGAAGATGACTTAATCTCTTTTTTATAAGTAAAAAAATTATCTTTATAAAATTTATTTTTTGGATGTTTGTGTTTAACTATTAAAGCATGTTTTAAACCTCTTGCGGCTGCCTCAAAACTCATAGCACTATAATTGGAAATTAAAATTAATGCAGATTTATCCATTACAGAATAAGGATTTCCTGATGTGTTATTAATTAAATATTTTTTTGATATATTATTGAAATTAATATATCCATCTTTTTTTATATCTGGTTTTAAAAGTATTTTAAACTTAAGATCCTTACTTGCAGAATACTCTATTAAATAATTCGTCAGTTTTTTTTCGTGATTAAGATCTAATCCGTCTAAAGGTATTTTTTTTTGTTTTAAAAAATTATCTTTGAAACCAGAAATTAACAAAATATCACAATTTTTTTTATTCTTTTCAACTGGATAAAAATTATTTTTAAAAGATCCAATTTTTATATAATTTGCACGAATTTTTTTTGCATAAATTTTTTTTGAATAACTGTCATAACAAAAAACAGCATCTACAGAATATTTTTTTTCAAAATGTTTAAAATGATTTTTATATGCAGGCATGCATTGTACAATAATGAATTTTGAAGAATCTTTTAAAACTTCTCTTAATCTAAAAAATTTTAAATCATAATGTGTAGATGTAACAATCCACCTTGGATTAACAATTCTGCAGTACTCAACTAAATAGTTAAAAAAGATTTTGTTGCTATTAAATAATCTAAATTTAACTACACAACTAAAAAGAACGTAGAGATTTACCTCCTCCAATCTTACATACATCACCGATATATCCTTTTTTGTATTAAGAGTATTTTTTATCATCTGATTAAATGTTTTGCCCTGATCATAAAGTAAAATTTTACTTTTCTTTGGTCTTAAAAAAACATATTTAGTTTTAAAAAGTAATAATAAGAAAATATTTATAAATTTCATATTTAAATTTTAGAGGATCTTAAAAATTTATTTTTTTTCTATAATGTGATTGTCTAGCCAAAGAACCTGTAAGTCTGATTTTTCAAAAACTTTCTTGGCATCATGAATGGAATTAACAATTGGATAACCATGAAGATTGAATGAGGTGTTTAGCAATGCTGGGATATTTGTTTTTTTGTAAAACTTGAAAATTAATTCCCACAACTCAGGATTCTCATTTTTTTTTAATAGCTGTGCTCTAGCAGTTTTATCTGCTTGGTGGACAGCTGCGGGTATATCTTCTCCATTTTTTTTAGTGTTAAAAGCAATAGTCATGAAAGGTGACTCAATATTTTTAGGATTGTAAATTAGATCGTTTTGATGCTCAGATAAAATTACAGGTGCAAAAGGCATCCAAAAATCCCTTTGTTTTATTGCTTCGTTTATTTTTTTAACTACAGAAAAATCCGTTGGATCAGCAATTATGCTTCTATTTCCCAAGGATCTTTGCCCCATTTCTGCTCTGCCTCTACAAACTGCTATGATTTTTTTACGCTGCAAAATTTCTAGTATCTGATCTGGCGAACTATAATTTTTTATATCATATTTAGAAAATAAACTGTTTATTTCACTATTTTTATATTCTGATGACATACCTAGGTACATATTTGCTAAAGGTTTTGAGATTTTATTATTTTGCTCAGCCCAAAAATAACAGGCACCAATTGGCAAAGTGTCATCGGTGCCCGAACCACAGATAAAAATTTTTTTAATTTCATCAATTTCTGAAATTTTCATATTTGCTTTAACATTCATTGATGTTCCTCCAGAAAAAACAATTGAGGAAGATTTGTATTTTTTTATTAAATTTTTAAACCAGTTAACTAAAATTTTTTCTGTAAATTTTTGTAAACCAGAGGCTATATGATCAAACCTGTAATTATTTAGATTATTTTCTAGAAAATGATATATGTTTTTTACTTCTTGATTAAATTTGATTTCAATACCTTCAAGTTTTTGTAGTTTATCAAATATCCTTTCTACTTCCTCTGCCTTTGAACCTGAATAGTAAGGTGCTAAACCCATAACCTTGTATTCGTGTGAATCAGCAAGCATTTTTAAATAAAGAGTAGTGAACCTATAAATTCTTGCTAGTTGAAACTCTTTGTGAGAATAAGTTTTCAATCTACTAATCTTTTTAGTTTTTTTATCATACATTGAAACAGATCCACTTAAATAATCTCCAAAAGCATCAGCTGTTACAACTAGTGTTTTATCGTCTCTTATTGGGCTTCCATAAAATGCATATGCCGCATGACATGTGTGATGATCAATATGAGCAATCTTTGATTTGTCAATTTTTAATAAATCACTAATAACCTCAAAGTAAAATTTTGAAACTTGTTTGGCGTCTTCTGGTGACTGAAAAGGTTTTTTCTGATCTTTTTTGTGTTTTTCAAATTTATAACCTGGTTGTAAAAATTCAAAAATTTTTGCGTGCTTAGTATTAAAAGGAAAAGTATTTTTTTCTATTTTGTCTTGTAACATGTATAAGAATGATATTGTTTTTCCCTGAACCAATTTAGGCTCCCAGTATTCCTTCATCATCCTAAGTTGGTCACTTACCGATAATGAAGAGTATAAATTTACTAGAGCAGCATAAAGTGTTACTTCTTTAGAACAGATTAGTACTTTGTCTAGATCTTTTGCTGAAATTCCAGCAGTTTTTAGACCATTCTCAATTGATTGTTTGGGAAATGAAGAATCGGATTTAATTCTAGTAAACCTTTCTTCGCTAGTTGCATAAACAATTTTGCCATCTATCATGATAGCGCAACCTGATGTTTTTTCTAATTGTAATGCTAAAATTTTCACGTAGTTGATTTTTTTTATTGGGATTTCAAAAACTTGACTAGACTGTCATCTTATCTTTACTAAATTCAGTAAGTATAAACTTCTCGCCAGTTCCTAACATATTATTTATTCGGGCAGATTTATCATTTGTCCATGCAAGTACTTCTTTGCTTTGATATAAAAAATCACAGCTATTACAATAATCAATTTCTTCAAACGCTCCTCTGGCATGAGCAGATCTTAATTTATTATATTTTTCCCCAAAATAAACTTCTTCCAAGCTTTCTTTATCCAGATGACCTAAAACACTTTTAGATTCATTCGGTGGGCCCAAGGTTTGACAACAGGGAACAACTGCCGATGTTCTTCCGTTTAGTCCGCCAGCTCTTATAGTAAGTTCTGGAGCAAAAGGTCTACCGCAGGATGTTTTTTCTTTCACTTCTCTTGGGTTTTTGTTTTCATAATTACCACTCCAATTGTGCATTCTCCAAATATAAGCTTTTTTTATACCGAGCTTCTCAACAACATTTTTTTTGTAAAGTTCAATTTCTTTTTGAGCATTTCCATTATCCAATACGAGATGATAAGTACTTAATTCACATTTTGATTTAGTTTTTTGAATATAGTTATGGATTTCTCGAATATTAGATGAAATGAGATCAAAATTATCAATATTCATCCATTTTTTGTATTTTTCTCTGTCATAGCCAATTATGCTAATTCTGACAAAGTCTATGCCTGAATCTATAACCTCATTCATAAATTTTCCATTTAGTCGGGCACCATTACAATACATAAAACACTTTAAGCCCCTTTTTTTAACCTCTTTAATATATTCTGGTAAATCTTTAGCCATTGTGGGTTCCCCACTACCTTCCAAATTTATTTGAGGTTTTCCAAATTTTGGTACAATTTGATCAAGTGTTCTTTTAAAATCCTGTAGAGGCATTTTCTTTTTAAAGCTTTGATCTCTACCTGGATTTGATTGAGGACACATTTGACATGTATAATTACATCCGCCAAAAACCTCCATTACAACTCTTTGTAACTTTAAATTTTTGTCAAATTTACTAAATTCCCAAGGAACTTTTAGATCTTTAGTATTGTAACTCATTTCTCATTATTTCTTATCATATCTTTTATTGATATAAAATGTTTATAATTACCACTAGCAATCTTAATATTTTTATAATTTGAAACTACCGCGGTAGTTTCAACTTTAAATTTTGTAATTTTTAATATTTTGATGTCTATATTTAAGATTGTTGGTTTATCAACTTTTGAATAAAAATTTGTCTGACTGCTAGTTATTAAACAAATTCTATCTTTAAATTTTTTACTTGAATAAAGTGTAGCAATTATTGTTTGAAGTATTGCTTCTTGTATTAATGTTCCTGGCATCATTGGTTGATTAGTAAAATGACACTTAAAAAACCATGAATTTTTACTGACTTTTTTTATACCTGTTGCAGATTTTAAATTTATAATATTCTTTATATTGTCAACCATCAAAAATGGATGAATAATTTTTGTTAATGATATAATTTTTTTTTTATCTAATTTTTTCATTAGTTTCCTATGGCTCTTGATAAAGTAGAAATAATATCAATACCATCCCACTCTGGTGTTAAGTCAAAAGCTCTTCCAATCGGTACAATTCTATCAATTCCTTTAATTCTATTTTTAATAATAAAATTTTTTATACTTTTAAAATCAGTTCCATAATAGGTTATCGTTTGCAATTTTTCTGAAGTATATTTTTTTAAATAATTTATGTCCTTAAGATTAATTTCTAAAAATGTTCCAAAATTTACATTTTCAAAATTATCGAAATTCAATTCTTTACTTTTTAGTGTGACCAAATTAAAGTTTTGTATATTAGCTTTAAACTTTTTATTTTTACCCAAAGTATAATTCATTAGATTAGAGATCTTTTGATTAGCACCTGATAAATCAAGGTCGTACACTTTATTTACCACCTTGCTCAATTCAAGCCAAAAATTTTTTTTGGCAATATTATTTTTACCCAACCAAAATATACTGTTCGGAGAAGAGCAACCAAATTGATCCATAGTATATGTATCGTTGTAAAATTTTTTGGCTAAAATTGCTAAATCCTTAGAGTTTAACTGTGCTAGTCTATTGGAATCTATTAATGATATTGAATATCTATTTGCAAATGCGAGATCTACACACCTAGGTTTTGTTTTAAAACTTTTAAATTTATTAACCGTATTATCTCCGCCCCAAATTATCCTTGCCTCTACATTTTTAGAAAGTTCAGAAGATATCAAGTCTGAGTTTTCATATTTTATTAGTAATAATCTATTAAAACTTTTTTTATAAATTTTTTTTTTTGATATTTTTTTTAAGATATCACACAATATTTTTACTTGAAAAAAATTTTTACTAGGAAGCCGAATAATATTATTATTGCCTGATAACAGTCCGAAAACCATTGAATATGCAAAATTTGTTGGTACATTTGATGGCGTTATATGTAATACAGTACCACGTCCCATTCTATTTTTAAAAAAACTATAATTATTAATTATTGTTCTTATATTATTTGCCCTGCACCAAAAACCAAATGAAATTAAATCAGGAAACTTTTTATATTCGCTATTATTTAAAATTTCTTTTGAAATTTCATTTAATAATAGAATTATATTTTGATCAAAAACATCATATGGCCCATCTTTCAAATTAAAATTTCCAATTATAACTTTAATTTTTTTATTCATTTTAACTGACATCGCTACATCCCCTAAGCTCCGCATTGGGAACTCTGCTTAAAACAGTAAAGTACTTACCTTTTTTTCCACATGTGCAATTATCAATGCCATGAATTATTCCCATGTCTTCTGTCAATATATTATGCCCAGGGTAACTTAAGGGTAATAAAGAAAGTGTTTGTATTAACCCGGTTTCTTTAATTTTACTTAGTTCTAATTTAGAATTTCTAATAAAAATATCTGAAAAAATTGAACAGTGAAAATATCCTTTTTCACACTCTAAAAAAACAGAACCAGTTTGTTCTATCATGCCATAGTAGTTATAAACCTGCTTAAGACCAAGTAAACTTTTGATTTCATTTTTAAATTTATTATTATCTACTCTCAACTTATGCATTTTTTTCCATCCACCACCATGTATCAATATTCCTTGATTTTTTTTTAATTTAATTTTTTGTCTCTTTGCCTCTTTAACTAAATTAAACCATATAGAACTTGTGAAGCCAAAAATAACAAACTCCTTATTTTCATTTTTTTTTAAATAATTTTTTAAAATAGATATCTTGATTTTATTATTATTGTCTAAGAGAAAATATTTATTGTTGCAAAGCTGGCTAAAACCTTTTACGGCAGCCCCTTTTGCTGACATAGATTCTCTAGAATTTAAAAAATTTTTATTTTCAATAAAGAAAATATCTTTATCTTTATTAATTATTTCTGAAAAAATTTTATTGAGAGCTTTTGATTGTAGTAGTGAAGTTTTTGGATCTAAATTAATTTTGGATTGTTTTAAACCTGTTGTTCCCGAGGAGCTAAATGTTGAAATCTTTTCACTACTATTTTTTGAGATTAAATTAAAGTTTTTGAATATAGAAGCATGAACAAAAGGCAGGTCAGATATTTTTTTTACTTTAGAAATTGAATTAAAGATATTATCTGAAATTAACTTATAATTTTTTGAATATCTATAGTGATATAGAGAAAGTTTTTTTAGATTTGCAAGAAACCAGGGATTTTTTTTTCTTATCGTTAAACCAAAAGGATCTGAATTATATAATGTTTTATAGTCTAGCATTTATTTTCTTTAATTCATTATAACTTATTTTATTATTTGATGTTCTGGGTAAATATTTTAACTTAATTATTTCAAAAGAATTGTTATTAAGATTTGTTATTTTTGAAATGGTATTAATTAAATTTGTTTTATTATATTTTTTTTCAATAAAGATAAAAATTTTTTTATTATCACTTATACAAACAATTTTATAACCTTTTTGGCTCATTAAACTTTCTAGAACACCAAGATCAACTCTGTTGCCAAATATTTTTGCGATCTTATCAACTCTGCTTGTTATATATAAAAAACCATCTTTATCTAAAAATCCTAAATCTCCAGTTTTTAACTTATAATTTATTTCATTAGGCCTTTTTAAATCGCTATAATTTTTTGAATATCCCATAAAGACATTTTTACCTTCACAAATGATTTCCCCCTCTTCAAAAGGTTTTAGTATTTTTTTGCCAGTATTATCGATTATGTAAATTTTATTTCCTGGTATTCCTTTTCCTATACTTCCTATCTTTTTTTCAGAAAGTTCAGGTTTTAAATAAGATATCCTTGGAGATGCCTCGGTCTGCCCATACATTGAAAAAAATTTTATATTATTTCTTTTGCAAAATTTTATTATTTCTTTCAATTTATTTTTTTCAAGCTTCCCCCCTGCATGTGTTAAGTATTTTAAAGAATTAATTTTTATGTTTTTTAAACCAATTCTTGTAAGTATTTCATATGTATAAGGCACACCATTAAAAGAAGTGGCCTTGCTATTCTTAAATACTTTCCAAAATTCTTTTTCGATCAATGAATATTTAGAAATTATAATAGATGCCCCGACTTCTAAATGTGTATTAATAACTGAAAGCATATAGCTATAACTAATAGGTAAATTTGTTATGGTAGAATCTTTGTTATTAATATTTAAATAGCGAATTATCGAATCCGCATTGTGTTTGAGATTACTTCCAGATAATTTGGCAAATTTAATCACTCCCATTGATCCTGATGTAGATAATAAAAGAGATAAATTTTTGTGTAATTTTTTTTTTTTATTAATTCTATTCTTCATCAAACTTTGATCTAAAAAATTATATTCTTCAGAGCAAATTTTTTTAAATATGGATTTTATTTTTTTTGATAAAAAAATATAGTTTGGTTGGTAATTTTTAAAAGTCTTAAGTATATTGTTTGTAGTAGTTTTTGAGTTTATGATAATTCCTACATGATTATTTATAATACAAAAAATATAAGCAAGCAAAGAACCAAGAGAGTTTTCTGAAACAATTAATATGAGAGACCTTTTTTTTATTTTTTTTTTAATTTCATTTGTTTTTGTTAAAACCTCTTTGTAAGATAAATCAGAATGTTCTTTGTCAATAATTGCAATATTATTTTTAAATTTATTGAAAGATCTAAATAATCTCATATTAAAGAATTTTATTTATTTTAATAAAATTTAAATTTTAACAACATATCTCAGAGTTTTTTTATCATAGGCTTTTAAATTCATTATTCTGGATACTTCTTTTAAATTTATAACCTTTGTTCTCTTGAGTAATTTTCTTTTAAGTCTCGGCGATTTGAAAAACTGAAAAATCTTTTTCCTTTCCTTTTCACTAGAGGATTCTGCATTTACACCCAGGATTCTAACTTCTCTTAATATTAAGGGCAAAATGTTAATATTAGATATATTCCCTAAAATATTTCCAATGGATATAAGAATACCTTTTCTAATTAAATATTTTAAACATACAGAAACTACATCGCCTCCTAAATTTTCAAAAACAGCTGAATATTTTTCATTTAATATTGAAAAATTATGAGTTTTAATTAAATTTTTAAGAATATGTATTTTTGTTACACCCATTTTTTTTAAAATTGTATTATTTTTTTTTTTGGAGGTTACGGCTTCAACATTTATACCGATATTTGTAAGCAAAAAAATTATAAACATTCCCACATTACTCAATGCCCCCGTGACTAATACGGGCTTGTTTTTGTATTTTAAAATTATTTTTAAAGATTTACTTAATGCTTTTACAGCTGTGAAACCTGACGTGCCAATCATCATAATTTCTTTTGATGTTAAACTTTTAGGCAATTTTTCAACCCAAAAATCTGGTATTGTAATATATTCTGAAAAAGAGCCATTTGTTTCAACACCAAGAGGTTGGGCTATCACGAATACTTTATCGTTTATTTTAAATTTTTTTGAATTTGAATAACAAATAGTACCACAGGCATCTATGCCTGCGGTATGAGGAAACTTTTTAATTAAACCGCTATGCCCTCGGGATATCAAAAAATCTTTATAATTTAAATTTGAATATTCAACTTTTATTACTACAAAATTTTTTTTGATGTCTTCTTTTTTTAATTGCTTATTTTTATTGATCTTATTTTTGATCTTATTTTTTTCAGTTTTAACTATATCTAGTGAGGTATAATTAATTGGAAATTTATCTTTTTTCATTTTTTAACTTTTTGATTTTTAATACAGATTCTTCCAGCCAATTTTCATTGATTCTACCAATTTGGCTTTTTATTTGATTTCGGCATTTAATTGTATTTTTATTGTTCCACCAAATTTCCATTTTATTCCAATATTTATTTATATGCTTTGCTGCCAAAAGTGGATTTTCAAATAAGATTTTGTTCTTTTTCAAATTATTAAAAATTTTTTCATGTCCTTTTTTTAAATAAAATTCTTTTGGCAAAACAATTACAAATGGAACATCGGAAAATGAAACTTCTGATATGGGTGTATCCAAATATTTACATACAACTATTCTTGACTCTTTAACTCTATCAACAAATTTTTTTTTAAGATTGCAAATTTCGATACTGCTAAAATTTTTTTTTAAATCTTTTTTTAAATATTCTCTACCATCTGTATTAACAATTCTTAAAATCGTCTGTGATTGAACATCTTTGTTTAACTTTTTTAAAAAAATTTTAGTATATTCAAAATTTTTCGTAACATTCTCGTTATAAGGAAATGGTGCACACTTTATATTGTAAGGATAAATGCTTGGTTCAATCACTAAACACTTTTGAGCTTTTTGAGACTTTATATTTTTAAATCTTAATAGTTGTAAAGGTGAGAATATCTCCGCATTAGATATTTTGTTTTTGTTCCAATCTAAATATTTGTAGGATATTTTGGAGAGGTGATTGAACGTATAGTTATCTCTAATTTGTTGATCAATAAAGCCCCCGTGTCTATAAACGCATAGTTTGTTTTTTTTTAACTGCATTTCAGCAATCCAAAACTTAAATCTTTCATTTTCCAGATAGTTTGCAGATGTAATTATTAATTTTTTCTCTCCGTTGTTATATTTTTTATTAAGCAATTTAATTGATTTGAAGTCTTCTAGGAAAATTTTTGGAATATATTCATTAAGATCTTTGGTAATAAAATTGAAAAATTTGTTTTTACTTTTAATCTTGATTTTCATTAATCTTCTGTCTTTTTCATTTTTTTGTAAATTATTTGTTTTGTTGTTTGAAAAAACTTTCAAATCAAATGAAGGTAAAATCTTTAATTTATAACAAATTGAAAGATAATTTTTTTTGGAAAGGTAAGGTAAATCTAAAATAACATCATTATATCTAATAGACAAAAAACTTAGAATTTTATTTATTGGATTAAACAAAGTTTTTATTAAACCATTTTTTTCTACTTTAAAATTTCTGTTATAAAATGAAATTGCTGGTTTTGAAATAATTTTGACTCTATTTAAATACTGATATTGAATTATTTTTGAAAATAATGAATAGTTGAATGCATCATTTAATCTTGCATTAACTACAAAGTCATTGGTATCATAGTCTTGGAAAAAGAAGTTAGAACTATAAAACAAAAATTTTTTCTTTTTATTTTTTTTGAAAAAATTATCAAGAGTTTCCCATCTATCAAATAGAACTGTAATATAAAAATATAACCATGGACCAATAAGAATTCTCCAATAATTCAAATTCTTTTTCTCTTTGTGTAAAATATTCATTTTTTTAGCCAAATTTTTTAAAAGTTTTTCATAATACTTTTCTAAAATTTTAGAATCTTGATTAATTTTATTTAAATTATTCCAATGATACTCGGAAGATTTTGTATTATATTTTTTTTCATATCTATTGCACCATTCTCCCAGAAAAATTAAACCTTTTTTTTTAGAAAAATTTTTTACTGCAGTTGGAATTAATATTGGCAAACTTTTTGTCATTTATTAACTTTGCTTAATTTAGTATAAGGAAAAATAAGGATATTTTTTTTAATTTCTTTTTTTCTAATTTTTTTATTTCTAGCTAAACTTATTAAATTATCAAATATTGGATATCCTGCCTCTACAGATACTGCTACGCTGCCACTCATTCTTGGGTTGATCTCTATTATTTTTAAATTTCCTTTTTTGTCTAACATCAAATCGCAGTCGTACAGCCAGGATAAATTGAACTCTTTGATAATTTTTTTTCCAATAGCAATAATTTTTTTATTTTTCAAAATCACATGACCTTCGTTTGGTTCATTTGGATTTAGTCTTTTTCTTGCAACTACATTTATAGGTTCGCCCCTAAAACTTAGCATGTCTAAATCATAAACCGGATAATACAATCTCTCCATAATGACAGATGGAAATTTAAAGTAGTTTTTGTTTATGAATTTTGAAAAGAAAATTTTTTTTGGAATGTGAATTTCTCTACCATGATTTTTTTTTTCAATTTTTTTCAAATTACCTTTGACAACCAATATATCTCTTCCTCCTCTGGACAATGCGGGCTTTATTACAAAATCTTTATTTTTAAAATAATTAATTTTATTTTTTAATTCTTTTAAATTTTTGGTTTCGAAAAATTTAGCTACTGGAAGATTTTTAATTTTTAATTTTTTATAAGTTTTTATTTTATCATTAAAAATTTGAAGAAGTCTGTGATCAACACAAGCCAAGGTACATTTGTTTTTTTCAATTTGCTTTTTATTTTTTGATAAAATTAACGCTTCCTCATCTGATCCCGGAATCGCAATGCGAACTTTATATTTTTTAATAATTTCAATAATTTTTTTGATATATCCTTTATGACTTGGATTTGGCACTACTTCAAATTTATCAAAAAAATTTTCAGCTTGTATATTGCTTCTATTGTTAACTCCTATAACTGAAAGATCTTTGTAAACACCTTTTTTTATAACGTTACAAAGGTGACTTGCCAGGCCTCCGCCAACAGAAGTTATTAGTATCGGGTACATTTTTAAAAATGGAAAGTTTTAATTAAAGTATCTTTTTTGATTTTCTTTCTAATTCTGTAATTTTTAAATTTATTAAACATTTCAGCTTTTAATGCATTGTTTTTTTTGAAATTAGATCTTTTGAAAGATATATTTTTTAAATTTATTTTTTGTCCTACATTTATGTTTTCCAATGAAAAAATATACCTTTGCATATTGTCTTTCTTTTTTATTTCTTCTTTGGTTGGTGATATTTTTTTACTTCCTAGTATTTCTTCAATTCTTCTAATTTTCTTTACCATTGTCTTAAACTCATTGGGATTTAAAGATATTTTGTGATCTGCTCCCTTTGCTTTTTTGTTTAATGTTAGATGCTTTTCAATTATTGATGCGCCCATTGCAACACTAGCGCAGGAAGAGAGATCGTCTAAAGAATGATCTGATAAACCAACAGGAATTTTAAAATATTTTTTCAAAGAGATCATGGAATTTAAATTTATTAGTTTATCAGGAGCTGGATAAAGAGATGTACATTTTAAAATGCCAACACATACATTTTTAAATTTTTGTACAGATTCAACAGATTTTTTAATCTCACTTAAATGAGTCATTCCAGTTGATAAAATCATTGGTATTTTTTTTCTAGAAACCTCCTCGATAAGAGGAATGTTGGTACATAAACCTGATGAAATTTTAACTAATCTAAATCCCGCCTTAAAAATTTTATTTAAACTAGATATGTCTCCCGGAGTAGAAAAAATAATTAATTTCTTTTTTTCAGCATATTTTTTTATCTTAATTAATTCTTCAATCGAAAAATCTTTATTTTCAAATGCCCTGTATGAAGAAGTATTTCTAAAATAGCTTTCATCGGGGTTAATGGTTTGTAATTTAACAGCGTCTGCGCCTGCCTTACATGCTTCATTTATAAGTCTTTTACACTTACTAATTTTGCCATCATGATTAATTCCTATTTCAGCAACTATAAAAGTTTTAAAAAAATTTTTTTTTCTTATATCTGAAATATTAAATCGTCTATTATTTTTTTTTGTCATTTATTATTGTTTTGGAGCTTAATTTATTTTTAAAAATTTTATCAATTTGATTGATTATTTTTTTATCTGAATTAAACATATTAGACTTAAATTTTTTTAAAATATTATTTAGTCCAGCTTTGTTTAGTCCCTTAGATAGTCTGGTAGGAAAAAAAATTATTCTTAGCGTGTGAACTTTTATTCTATACTTTTTTAACTCTTTTGATAAAACCTGGCTAAATGTTTCTATTCCAGATTTAGATGCAGAATAAGATGAGCTACCTTCCTGATTAATTTTGGTAGCTACTGATGAAAAAAAAATTATCAAACCATTTTTTCTTTTTACCATTATATCTGAGACAAGTTTTGATAGTATTATATTTGAACTCAAGTTTACGTTGATAGTTTTTAAAATATTTTTTTTAGTTTCGTGTAAATTTAAAGATCTGTTAAATACTGCAGCATTACAAATCAATAAATCTACTTTCTCTCTGGTATCTTTTTTAATTTTTCCAATCCAATTTGATAAACTTTCAAAATTTTCCAAATCAATTTTGCAATGTTTATAATTTTTATGATTAATTACAGAATTTGTTCTGGAACATCCCCATACATAGTTATTTTTTTTCAACAGGTTCGTAGCAAGTTTTTTTCCTATACCAGTACTTGTGCCTGTGATAATTATATTTTTATTTTTTATCAAAGATAAAAACTCCTCCACAAACAGAATATCCAACCCCAAAACCAATTATCATGATGGGTTTTTTGATCGGTAAAATATTTCTTTTGTTTGAATCAATTAATGCTATCGGTATTGTGCTTGAAACAGTATTACCTACATCCCGTATTCTGTTATAAAACTTATTCTCCGGTATTTTTAATTTTTCTCTCAACGTATTCAAAACTATAGAACTAGCCTGATGAAAAATAAAAAAGCCCACATCATCAATTTTGAGTTGGGACTTTTGTAATAATTTATTAACTGCTAATGGAATATTTTGATTAGTAAATGTAAAAACATTACTTCCATGCATATAAAGTTTTTTATTTTTTCCTTTTTCTTCAGTTAAGCACAGATTTTTAGCACCAGAACCGTCAGAGTGATAAAAGGTTGATAGTGTCCTAGGCAAGTTTCGTTTATTAAAAAATATGGCTGATGCTCCATCGCTAAAAACAGTGCCGCAAGTTATATCTTTTTTGCTTATATACTTTCTATAAGTTTCGGAGCAAATTATTAGTGAATTTTTTACACTTCCAGAATTTATTAGATTAGAAGCTGTAATCAGAGCATATGGAAATCCGGAACAGCCTTGAACAACATCCATGAGAAAGCAATTTTTCTCTAATTTTAATCTTTCATGCAAAAGATTGCTGCTTGAAGGTATTGTTGATACATGTGATTGAGATACAAAAATTAGACTTTCTATTTTTTCATTTATTTTTTTTAAAATTTTTTTTCCAGCCTTTTCAGCTAATGTAAGACTGTTCTCTTTTTGAGTGGCCTCATAAATTATTTTTATACCTGTTTTTTTAAAAATTTTTTTAAATCTATTTTGATCTTTAAAATTCTTCTTTTCCGAAAGGTTTATCCTTTTCGACCCTAAGCTAATATCGCCTGTAATCATTTAACTATTTGATTATTTTTTTTTTAATAAGTACTTTGCTAAGACTTTTGTAGTTGTTGAGGTCAGCAATTCCCTTGATAGATGTAATTTTTTTTGGAAATTTTTTTTCAAGTGTCGAAAGAATAGTTAGATGACTAAGTGAATCCCAACCTATTTTGTCAAAGTTTTTAACACTTTTTTTGTCGATAGATTTTAAAATTATTTTTTTAAATTGATCGATTTTCATTTTACTTGTTTACAAACTATAATTGATGTTGAGCATATTATTTTTCCAAATTTTTCCTCAAACTCAATATGTTTACTTTTTTTTAAACCATACAAAATTTTTTTAAATTTATACATTTTATCTGGCAAGAACCAATCTTTTTTTATAACTACTCTAACTTGCTTAAATTTATTTTTTGCGAATTTTATAATTTTTTTTGAGTTAGATAAGCTCAAAATTGGAATTTGTAGACAGCCATTTTTTTTTAAGTGTTTTCCAGCTTTTTTTATAACTTCAATTGTAAGTTTTGTTCCGTCATTTCCGGTTTTGCAAGGAATATTGTTTTTAAACCATGGTGATATTTTTGCAATTTTTTCAGATATGCCCGAAACATCATTAACTATATAATCAAATTTTTTGTTACCCCATGGAATAAATAAATTTCCATATTTGATTTCTGGTTCTATTTTAAATTTATTAAAATTCTTTTTTGCCTTTAAAACAGCAATTCTATGAATATCGGAACAAGATAAATTTATATTCTTAAATTCGTTGAGTATAAAAATTCCAATTATTCCGCTTCCGCAACCTAAATCTAAAATATCCTTTCTTGTTCCAATATTTTTTAATGCAGCAATTATGCTTAATTTTGAAGTAAGGTTGGGTAAAAAAATAGAATTACTTAAACTTATTTTTTCTGATATTTTTTCAAATTTTTTATCTATGTTCATAATTTCAAAATTGTGCTGGGGATTCCAAATGCCATGTGCTTTCTTTTTAAATTTTTGAATAGCTGTGTTCCCATTATTATTCTTGAATAGTCTCCGATATTTAAATTTTCACCAATTAATACATTGGCTCCAATAAAAACTTCTTTTCCTATCTTTGTGTTGCCCAAAACTGATGTTCTTGAACCCACAGTAGTAAATGATTGAATCCTTACTTTGTGAGCAATTATTGTTGAATGGGTTAAAATGCAAAAATTTTCAAGAACTGTATCCGAACAAATTATACTATATGGATAAATTATATTTCCAAAACCCAATTTGACTCCCTCCTCTATCTTAGCAGATGGATCAATAATATTTGGAAATCGATTTTTTATTAGGCCTGTTTTTTTAAGTATTTTTTCTCTTGAATTTTTATTTTTATACGAACCTATACCAAATACAAAAGAACAGTTCTTAAATTTATAAGCATTCTCTAAACCAATATGTATTGGAATACCCCGATGATCTTTTTTAAAATATTTTTTATCATCGTCCAATATTGCTTTTATTTTATATTTTTTATTTTTTTTACTATTCTTCAATATGGGTACAATTTCATCTGCAGTATAACCTGCACCTAATATCACTATATTTTCAGTTTTCATTTAAAAGTTTAGAACCTTTTGTTTAATTCTTTGTACGCCATATCCATCGATTATTTTCGAGATTTGCCAAGAATTTAAAAAATTTAAATTAGACATTGATCTGTTCAGGTTTTTTTTAAGCTGAATTTCACTAATATTCTTACTGCCTATGACCTTTAAGCAATTAATTTTTCTTAGGTAGTCAGAATTTTTAAAATTTTTCTTTGAATAGTTAACTACTAAACTCGGTATCCCAAGATAAATACATTCCCATAAAAAAGTTCCTCCGCTGGAAATGGCCAAATCTGATTTTTTTATTACCTCTCCCATACTTTTTAAATTAAAATATATTTTTGTTTTTTTTCTTTTCTTAGATAATTTTATAATTTTTTTTAGATTAGAATTGTTAACTCCTACAACAATGTTTAGTTTAAAATTTGAAAATTTTTTAGAACTTAAAATTTTTAGAATTTTTAAAGTTATATTGGCACTATCTGTCATTCCCATAAAAACTAACAATTTTTTTATACCTTTCTTGTTTTTTTTAAGTTTTTTTCTTTTTAGAGAAGGATTTATAATACAATATTTTAAACCTAAGAAAGTTTTGCAATTTTTAGGAAGCTTTTTTTTGATTTCTTTGTATGCGCTAATATTTTGATTTAAGTAATAATGGCAATTATGACTTCTATCTAGATCATCTATTACAAAAATCTTTTCTACTTTTTCCTTAATTTTATTTTCCCAAAATTTATTAAGGTTATAATTATCAACGATCAATAGTTGTGTTTTTTCTTTAATTAATATTTTTGAAGTTTGTTCTAAGTCTGCTTCTTGATAACTGCTACTATTATTATTTTTTGATAATTCAAAATATTTAATATTATTATTAATTAAAATTTTCTTATAATTATTATTTGATTTATCAATTATAAAATGAATTTTATTTTTTTTACTTTTTAAAACTTTTGCAAGATTCAAGCATCTGAAAAAGTGGCCTCCGCCAGATATTTTTCTTGTGTCTGCTCTGAAAGCAATTTTCATCAATAATTTTTGTAATTGAAATTTATTTTTTTATTAAAAAAACTACTTTAAAGGCCTCAGCATAGCTCAGTCCAACAGTGCTTCCTCGAACCTTTGCAAGAGATATAATATTTTCTTTTGATCTGGGGTGTGGAAATTTTCTCATTTCAGATTTATAAGCATTCATTGCCTTTAATTTTGTTTTCATAAATTTGCTTACATCTTCAAAGTAATTTGGGTTAAAATTATTAGTTGCTATAAAATTCCATTCTGTACTTGAAGGAGTTTCAAAAGTTAATATTTTTTTCACCGAAGAATTTGGTAGTGGTCGTGAAGCTGTAACTACAGCTCTAGAAACAATTTGATGATCCAAATTCAAATCATTACTGTGGTGAGTTAATATAGTTTCGGGTTTAATTTTGAGAATTAGATTTTCTATTTTTTGCACGATTTTTAAAAAATCTACTTTGTAAAGTCTATTGTCAGGATTTTTCATTATTTCGTAAGATTTAATTTTCAAAAGCTTCACAACTTTTTTTGTAGATTGATGTAATTGTTTTATTTTTTTAAGATTAGAATTGCCTTTTTTGGATCTGGAAGTAATGCCTTCTGCCAAAATTAATAGGTGAACCTTGTGCTTATTCTTTGAAAGCTTTGCAATTGTTCCAGCACAACCCAAAACCTCGTCATCAGGATGTGCCACAACTACTAAAACATTTTTATTCATTAGTTTAACCTTTTAAAACCCTTCATGCTTACTTTGCTTTTTAAGTATTTTCTAATATCAAATCCTGTTTCACACAATGATATAATTTTAAAAATTTTTTCAAGATTATTAAAATATTTATCTATAACTTTATCGTTATGCTTTACACAGGGGTATACGGAATTTGCGGCTAAGATATTATTTTTCAACATTTCTTGTGTAATTAAAGTTTTATAAATTTGATTTTTTTCGCTTAAAAATTTAAAACTTGTCAGAGTTGGAATGCCATTAACCTGGATTTTTATTTTTGTATCTTTTGCTAATGTTTTCCATCCGTTTTGGATTTTTTTTCCAATTCTATCTATATTAATCCATGACTTCTTTTTTTCCATTACTTCAATTGTTTTTAACGCTGCTGTAGTCCCAATTCTTTCCGTCCAAAACGTACTACTTATAAAACTTTTCTGTGCACTTTCCATTACAGATTTTTTGCCAACAATTGCAGTAATAGCATATCCATTTCCAAGTGCTTTGCCAAAAATAGCCATGTCGGGCTTCACCCCTGTTTGTCGGTGTAGTCCTCCCAAGCATTGTCTAAAACCTGTAGTGCATTCGTCAAAGATTAAAACAATTTTCTTTTTATTTGCTAAATTCCTAACTTTTTTTAAGAATGTAATATCTGGCGCAGTATTTCTACAAACTTCCATTTTTATAACTCCTATTGAATTTTTATTTACCAATTTTTTCAAGGTGTCGAAATCTCCATAGTTAAAAGGAAAGACTGTTTTTTTTAATTTTTTTGGAACACCTTGAATTTCCAATCCATTTAATAGATGGGTATTTAAATTTTTTCCATCCTTTGAATTTAAATTTGCTGACAAATACCAATCATGCCATCCGTGATAACCGCAGATTGCTACATTGTCTTTGCCGGCTGCAGCTCTAGCAATTCTAATAGCAACTGAATTAGCTTCTCCTCCAGTTCTTGCAAATCGCACCATATCAAACCAAGGATGTAGACTAATTAGTTTTTCCGCCAATTTTACTTCTTCTGGGCAATTTAATGTGGACATGTTCCCACTACTAATAGTTTTTCTCACGGCAGAATCTACTTCGGGGTCTCCATAACCTAAAACATTGGTTCCAACCCCCATAGTAGAGAAATCGATGTATTGGTTATCGTCCAAATCAGTTATTTTACAACCTTTTGCCGATTTAAAATAAGTTGGCCAAAGATCCGGTAAATATCTATCAGGATTTTTAGAAAGTAACATGTTTCCATTAGGAATAATTTTTTTTGCTTTATTCCATAAATTCTGACCAGAAATAGTTTTATTTTTTAAAAAGTTTTTCTTAAAATAAAAGTTTGAAAAAATTTTTTCATCTAAATTATTTTTAAATATATCTTCTAGTGAGAAAAAAATATTTGGATGAAAATATTTAAAAACCTTTTGTACATTTGACAAATCCTCCTTAACATCAACAGAAAGCTTTATAAAACCAAAATTTTCTTTGAATTTATCATTATCCTTGCCAAAATAATCTCCGATTTTGAAAGTTTCTTTTTTAATTTTAAGTTTGTTTTTTTCATTTTTGATATAGGGTGTCACATGTTGTAAATCAAATTTTGATTTGGCTTTTTTGTAAATAAACTCGAGTGTCTTGAATGACAAAATTTCAAAATCAAAACCATCTGGAAACGAAAAAGGGTGAGTTTGCAAATGTTCTGGTTTATTTTTCAAGAAAATTGAAATCATTTTATCAACTAATTTTGGATCTATTAAAGGGCAATCTCCCGTTATTCTCACAATAACTGATGCATTATATTTTTTTGCAGTTTGATAATATCTCTTGAGTACATTGTTCTCGCTTCCTGTTTCAACCTTTATGCCGATTTTTCTTAGATAAGTACCAAGCTTTTCATTCTGTTTATTTTCTGGAACTGCAAAAATAATTTGATCAATATTTTTTGATCTGCTCAATCTTTTATACAAGATCTCAGACAAGGTATATTTTCCAATTTTTTTTATGACCTTGTTCAAAAATCTTGCAGAAGTTAATCTAGATTGTACTATAGCAATTACTTTTCTTTTTTTTCTTACCATAAATTAGGGTTTATTAGCTTTTGATCTTTGGATTGAAGATATTTTGGAAATTTCAATTTATTTTTATATTTAATGTTAGTAATTTCTTGAAATTGTTTAAAATTATCAACGCCAATTAATACTCTATCTACACCCTTCACATTATTTACGAAGTTTAAGCATCCTTCCAATCTAGAAAGTCTAGTATAATTAATCCAGTTATCCCACTTTTTCATTAATTTATTCCATCTTGAAAATTTTCTGGGTAAAGTATTTTCCTCGAGCAACAATCCTTGCAAAAAAACTGATCTAACATGTACTTCGATTTTTTTCTTTTTTAAATAATCTAAATTTTCTTTTTTTAAAAGCCTTCGATCAAAAACATTAAAAGGACACTGAATTATATCGGGTTTAAAACGTTTACAGATTTTTTTTAAATTTCTAAAGCTATATATTGAATATCCAAATTTTTTTATAAAACCATTTTTTTTAAGATTTCTTAATACTTTATAAAATTTTTCTCCGCCTTTTTTTGTTAGGTAATCGGCATTGTGTAAGAGTAAAGCGTACACGTTATTTATATTCATTTTTTTTTTTGAGTCTTTGATTTGTCTAAGAAAAAAATACATTATTTCTTTTTCATTTTTTTTATAAATTTTTTTTATGCTTATTTTTGTTATAATTTTCCAGTTTGGCTTATTATAAAAACTAATTCTTTTCTCGGAATCTCCATATTCCTTTGAGGTATCTAAGTATAAAATTTTTTTTTTTTGTGCCAATTTCAAAATTTTAATAATATTTTCTTTGTCAATTTTTCCAACTTTATTTTTAATTCCATAATCAAAACCAAATTGTGCTGTCCCAATTATAATTTTTTTAATCATGAAAAAAATTTTTTATTAAATTTGTAACTTTTAAAACATCCTTTTTTTTTAAATCGAAATATATTGGTATGCTAAGTGAAGTTTCGGCATAATTTTCTGAAACGGGAAAATCGCCTTGCTTAAATCCTTTGCTTTTAAAAAAAGGACTTAAGTGTATCGGCATATAGTGTAAATTAACAAAAAAACCTTTTTGTCTAAACTTGTTGAATATTTGTTTGTAAGTAAATTTCGCTTTTTTGAGATTAAATCGAACAATAAATAAATGATAGCTTGAATAGTTATATTTTAAGATTTTTTGAAATGTTACGGGTAAATTTGATAGATTCTTTTTATAGATGGCGGCAATTTGATTTCTTTTTTTTAAAAACTTTTTTAGTCTTGATAGCTGACTTAGACCAAGAGTTGCTGACAAATCGTTCATTCGATAATTAAAACCGATTGATCTGTGCTCGTAATACCAAGGATTTTTTCTCTTTGAAGCTTTCAGATCACTTCTGTCTCTAACTATTCCATTCTCCTTATAAATTATCATTTTTTTGTTTAGATTTTTATTATTTGTTAAAGCCATGCCTCCCTCCCCTGTAGTAATAATTTTTACAGGATGAAAACTAAAAACAGTTATGTCTGACCATCTGCAACTTCCAACTTGTTCACCAAAATGCCTTGAGCCAATCGAATGAGATGCATCTTCTAAAATTTTAAATTTAAATTTTTTTGATAATTTTTTTATTTCCTTTTGATCGCTTGGCTGCCCTCCCAAATGAACTGGTATTAGAACTTTGGGTAATTTTTTTTTTTCTTGGCTAGAATTAACTTTTTTTTTAACTCGTCTATTGAGATATTGAATGTGTTTTTGTCAATATCTACAAAATCTAAAATGGCACCACAATTTAAAGCGCAGTTTGCGGAAGCTACAAAAGTATTTGGAACCGTCCAAACAAAATCTCCTTTTTTTACTCCCAAAGCTAAACAGGCAACATGTAAAGCGCTTGATCCACTATTAGTTGCAATCGCATACTTACAACCAGTAATTTTTTTGATCTTGTTTTCAAACTCTTTTACTTTTGGTCCTTGAGTAAGAAAGTTTGAATTTAGCGTTTTAATCAAACTTTTACTATCGGCTTTATTGATGCTTTGTCTGCTATATGGGATCATTTAAATAATCTATTTTTTTTCAGCACAAATTATAAATTCTCTTATTCTTCTTTTAAATACAGAATGAGCTGAAAAACCTTTGTCAGATATTTTAAAATAAGGTTTAATTAAATTTTCAAATTCATGAATATTTTTTAGGCAGTAACATCTAATTTTATTAGTAACGATTTTTGAAATAAAAACATTCTTTGCAATCTGTTTTTTATTTTGTGAGAACTCAGAGTTGTGATCGTTCATGTCTAAAATTATTTTACCCTTTTTTTTTAAAATTCTTCTAAACTCAGATAAAAGATATTTAATTTTTTTTCTGGAACCTAATAATGACAGAACACTTATTCCTATTACATAATCAAAACTGCTATCCGGAAAAGGTAGTTTTCTATCATTTTTTTTCAATAAAAATAACTTTGGAACTTTAATTTTATTTTTTTTACAAATGTGTTTGATCATTTTAAGCGAGGTAGAACTTACATCCAAACCATGAACCTTGTAGCCCAACTTTAAAAAATGGAAAGAATTACAGCCGCCTCCAATTCCGTAGTCCAGAATTTTTCCCTTTTTCCCATTAAAAAATAATTTTTCTAGACGAACTACTTCAATAGAGGGATAAAGTTTATTATTTGTTAATTTTGCTTTTTTATATTGTTCTACCGCTTCGGGCTGAACCAATGGATATTGTTCTTTCATCAAAAAATTAATATCCCTTCTTTTTGTCTACAATATTAAGTAAATTTAAATTTTTTAAAAATCTTCTAAGATTCTCCAACATCAAATCCAGGGATCGTTCCCTATTTTTATCTGAAGGCCCGGCTGTATGATCGGTTAACAATACATTGTTCATTTTTCTTAAAAAATTATTTTTTGGAAGTGGTTCGGGATCAGTTACGTCTAGTCCTATACCTCGAAATTTAGAAGATATTTTTTTATTTTTAAAACAATTAGTTTTTACTAAACCGCCTCGAGATACGTTTATAAAAATTGAATCTTTTTTCATTTTACTAAAAATTTTTTCATCGAAAAAATTCTCTGTTTTTTTTGTAAGTGGGGCACAACAAATTAAAACATCTAAGTCACCTGCTTTTTTTATTAGTTTATCGTAAAGAAAAATATCACTATAAATATGTGAGATAGGTACTAGGTCGTCATTAAATCCAATAATTTTCATACCAAATGAATTTAATTTTTCTGATACTAACTGACCTATACCGCCAACACCAAAGACGCCACAAACCTTGCCTTTCAATTCAATTGGTCTGTTCATTTTTTCATATTTTAAATTCTTTATCTGACCATTTAAATTTCTAGTAAATGCAAGTAGAATAGCCACCGCATGATCTGAGACGGAAGGGCCTTGAATAATTTTCCCATTTGTAAAAAGAACTCTGCTTTTAACAAATTCTTCAAATAAAAAGGTTTCAATTCCAGCGCCACCAATATGAATCCACTTAAGTTTTCTTGCTTTTCTAAGCAGTTTTTTATCAAAAATTGACCTTGGTATATTAATAAGTGCATCTGCCTGTTCGATGCATTTATTAATTTTTTTAATATTTTTCGAATTCACGAAAATAAGACTAACCTTTTGACCTTTGAGAGCTTTTTTGATTTTCTTCACAAAGCTACTTTTGTTTTCGTAAATAACTATGTTTTTATTTTTGAGCATTATTTTAAATAAGATTAGTCAAACTTAATTTTTTTAATATCTTCGATGCTGAGAAAATTATGATTCTTATCGGAACTATATTCGAAATTTTTATCAACTTTTTTACCCAATTCACCTTTTAGATTTTCTTTAAAAGAGGTTTTTTTTTCAAAGTGAGAAGGAGAGGGACATATAACAAAATGGTCAGAAAATTCTAAAGTTAAATGAGCAGATTCACTCGGACACATTATTTCGTGAATTTTTTCTCCAGCCCTAATTCCAATTATTTTTTGCTCAAGATTAGGGGCCAATGCTTTGGCAAGATCAGTAATTTTGATTGAAGGTATTTTGGGTACAAAAATTTCACCACCGTTCATTCTCTTAAAACAATCAATAACAAAATTTACACCTTGCTCCAAAGTTATCCAAAATCTTGTCATTCTTTCGTCTGTGATTGGAAGATGATTGCTCTTTTTGTTTATTAGCTCAGAAAATAATTGTTGAACTGAACCTCTAGAATTTGCAACGTTTCCATATCTAACAACTGAAAAAGATGTGTTTTGCTTTCCGACAATATTGTTAGCTGCAACAAAAATTTTATCGGCGGCAAGTTTTGTGGCACCATATAAATTTATTGGATTAGCTGCCTTATCGGTTGATAGGGCTATTACTTTAGAAACCTTCTGAAATATACTAGCCTGAATCACGTTCTCGGCTCCATTAATATTTGTTTTTACATATTCCATCGGATTATATTCGGCAGACGGAACTTGTTTTAGTGCTGCGGCATGAATCACATAATCAGCTCCATTCATTGCCATTTTAAGTCTATCTAAATCTCTTACATCACCTAAAAAATATCTCATGCATTTGTATTTATTTTCAGGGAAAATTTTCTGCATTAGATATTGTTTATATTCGTCCCTCGAGTAAATAATAATTTTTTTTGGTTTAAATTTGCTTAAAACAATACTTACAAATTTGCTTCCAAAAGAACCTGTACCACCAGTAATTAATATAGTTTTATTATCAAACATAAATTAAATAAACAATTAACATAGCTCCGCACTTTGTAAAAAACAATTTTTTACATTTATAATATTTTCTTTTTCCATCTTCTAAATGGGTTGAAACAAAAAATCCTTTTTTATTACAGTACTTTTTATATTGCCCATTAAAATATTAATCTTATTTTTTTGTAATTCGATAATTTTAAAAATTTGGTTTGTAAAAGGTCCTGATATAAATTTGTACTTTTTGTTAATTTTTAAATCAAAAAAGTTGTTTGATAAAAATCCATTTTTATCTTCGGAAGATTTGCATTTATTAATAAAATCTTCAATTTCGTGCTGGGAATCTTTAAACCCTGATAAACAATATTTTAAGCCTCTTAGATTATTTAATTTATTAATATTAGCTGTATCGTCAAAACTATTATGATAGCAAAAAAGATAGTCTCCCAACAAATTAATTTCTTTTCTGATAATCTTATTATTTTTGTAATTTTTTAAACATATTTTTGGAATATATATTTTATAATTTTCTCCAAATTTCTTATAGAAATCTTCTTTTAAAGAACTAAGTCTTTTTTTGTCAAATTTAATTACGGTCCACATGTTTGATTTATTTATCTTCCAATTCTTTTTTTAATTCGTCGTACTCTGACATTTTTCTTTTCATAAAATCGATTGTTATCCTTGTACGTTCTGCAATTCCTTTAGGAGTTAAGACATAGTGCTGAACATATTTAAATTTATCTTTTTGTTTTTGAAAATTTTTGATTTTTACTAATCCTTTAGTTTGCAAAGCTTTAAGACAGTAGTTTAATTTTCCTAAACTAAAGCCCAATTCTTCTGCCAATTCTCTTTGGGAAGAGTTTGGTTTTTTCTGAATTTTTCTTAATACTTCAAAATGATCTGGGTTGTTTTTCATGTGTTCAAATTTTGAACACGTTACCGTTCAAAACTTGAACAGTAAAGCTAAATTTCCCCTTTTTCGAGAAAATATTCCCCTTATATGGGGAGCCAGATGCAACTGTTACTATATGTTGTTTTCATTGATTTTTGATAGAGAATTATAGGTATTAATTAAACAATAGGCTGACCATCTATTACCAGGGTGAGTTCGGTGATCTAAAATTTTATTTATAGTGTTTTTTTTAAAAGGAAAATTAGAAAAAAAATTAGTGTTTCTTATAACCTCTTCTACCTCTGTTAAAAAACTTTTGCTGGTGTTTTGTCTAAACAAGTCATATCCCATTCCGTATTTTCTACGTCTGGAAACATTTTTATCTACATATTTTTTACAATAATTTCGTAAGAAATTTTTTCCCCAATTCCCCTGAAACCTGTATTTCCTTGGCATTGCTATAAAAAACTCTACTAATGTAACGGCTTGATATGGAAGTCTAACTTCTACTGAATTTTTCATCATAGCCTTATCTGCTCTAAAATTATACATATCAGGCAAAGTTTTAGATGCATAAATTAGGGCTCTCAATTGAGAGTAATCTAGTTCATCAATTAAATCTTCATAGTCTTTGTCTAGTACACCAAAATCAAATTTTTTGTTAATAAATAAATTTTCTGGAAAAAATTTTCCAAGAGTTTTATTGGGACAAACTAAATGATTAACTCTACTGTAGAATGGTTTGTATGAAAATTCAAATTCATTATTTTTTTCAAGTTTTAAAAAATTATTTAAAATAGACTTTATAAAATCTAATTTTGCTAATTTATTTAATGATTTAAATCTTCCAAAAATATCATCTATTTTGTTTGCTTCTATGTCTGCAATATAGCCCCCTAGTAGTTCATCTGGTCCCTCGGACATGGTTAATACTTTGCCTCCATTTTTATTTACAAATTTTCCTAGAAGACTATAATTTATATTTCCTGGATCAATAGCGCCTTCAAAACATTCTTTGGAAAAAGATTGAAGTTCATTAACAACTATTTTGCTATTTTCAATCGACATATAATCTACAGAATGATTTGTTCCTATTTTATTGGATAAATTTTTTGCAAATTCTAATTCTACTATCTTTTCATCCGCAGATTGAACGATACCCAGTAGTTGATCATTTGAGCTTACTTGAAAAAGAGTGTTAGGATTTTTTTCAAATTTTTTAAGAAAATGAGTGTACAAAGTACTATCAATTCCTCCAGAAAAACAGGTAAAGTTTTTTACTTCATTTGGTATTCTAATTTGAACTTCTTCTTCAAAGATTTTTTGAAATTCCTCTTCGACTTTTTCAGGTTTTGGATTTCGTAAAAAAAAATCTAACCATTTTCTGGGATTAATTTTTTGAAATTGAAAAATATCAACTTTTCCATTTTCAACTTTTAAATTATGTCCTGGTTTCAACTTAAAAACATTTTTTAACAAAGTTTTACCGGGTGAAGAAGCATAAAACTTCCATGAATCTAGTAAACTTTCAAAATCAAATTCGTAATTATTTACAGACCCAGCCAATATAGATTTTATCTCTGATGAAAAAATTATTTCGTTTTTTGAGATTGAAAAAAAAATATGTCTTTCACCCATTAAATCTCTGCTTAATAGCAGATTGTTTCTTTGCTCGTTATAAAATGCAAATGCCCATACTCCATTAAGTTCGGATAATCTTTCGCTTTTAAATTCTTTTAGAAACTCATATAACACTTCTTGATCACAATTGGTTGAAAATTTTATACCCTTATTAATCAAGTTTTTTTTTAAATCTACATGGTTATAAATTTCACCGTTAAAACTTAAAAATTCATTACCATTTTTTGACAAAGGTAAATCAAAAAATTTTTTAGGGTCTACGATAGAGAGTCTGTTTTGACTCATTGCAAAATTTTTCTTTTTTGAAATATGGACGCCTTGTTGATCAGGCCCTCTATGATAAAGGGTCTTGGTCATTTTTTTAATTCTCGTATCAATTTCTGAGATTGGTTTTCCGTTTAGACTCAAAATTCCAGATATCCCACACATAAATTTTTTCCTTAAATAATGATATCAGATATTTTTAATAAAGAATTTTTATTTATATTTCTTTTAACTTTCTTTCCTAGAATTGCTGCTACCTTGCTAGGCGGAATACCTTCCCCCGGTCTTCTTAATAGAATTTTTTCTAATGTAATTTTTTCATTTCTTTTTAGTGACTGCCGAGTGAACACACTTCTCCGCATTTTTTTTCTTTGATCAAATTCCTGCTTACTTAACAATCTTTTTTCTTTTCCAAGAGAGTTAAATGCAACTAAACATTCCGAGGTTAATATCTTCATATCATTTGGCTCTGTTGCCATATGATTATCTAATCCTATTTTTTTGTTATCTAATGTAAAATGTTTTTCAATTACACACGCACCAAGTGCTACTGATGATATAGGCAAAGCATTTCCTATGCTATGATCAGAATAACCTATAGGAATATTTTTAAATTTTTTTCTTAACATGGTTATATTTTTTAAATTAGCAATTTTATGATCTAATGGATACAACGACACGCAGTGTAAAATACAAATATTTTTTTGACCATTAGAAATGAATATTTTAACAGCACTTTCTATTTCTTTTATTGTTCCCATGCCAGTTGATAATATTACAGGTACTTTTTTTTTAGCTATAAATTTTAAAAATGTAAAATTGTTTAGATCCATTGATGCGATTTTTATAAATGCAGGATTACATTTATTAACTAAAAAATTTACCTCTTCTTCAGAATATGGTGTAGATGAAAATGAAATTCCAATTTTTTTTGCATAAATTGCTAATTCTTTAAGTTGACTGTTGTCCAATGAATATTTATCAAAAAATTTTTTTGATATTGGATTTTTATCAAAAAAATCTTTTGAATATAGTGTGTCTGATTTCCAAGATTGAAGCTTTACGCAATCACAGCCGGATTCTTTGGCTTTTAAAATCATCTTTTTTGCAATTGAAATATTTCCAAAATGACTGGTATTCAATTCAGCAACAATATACGGTTTATGAAAATCTCCGATCTTTCGATTATCATTTAATTTAATTAATCTTTTATGTTTCATAATTATTGATCTATAGGCTCTATAACCATTTCTCGAAGAAAAGTATTTCTATCTAAAAATGGCTTTTGATCCTCTAAAGGCCTTCTAACAATTTTTCCTTTTTTATTTTTGGCATATCCAATTTCAATATATTCTTGATTTTCATCTGCTATAATCTCACAAATTACCGTTTTTTTTTCTTTTAAAACACTATTAATTTCACTTGTAAGATTCTTTTTAGTTTTTATTAATTTATACTTAATATCGAATGCTTTTGATATTTTTCTAAAATCTGGATTACCAACTCCATTGGTATCGTCTGTTCCAATAGTTCTGCCTCTAAATAATTCTTTCTGCCTTCTTCTAATTATTCCATACATTTTATTATTAATAATAAAAATTTTTGCAGGAATTTTATAATATTTAATAGTTTGAAGTTCTTGCAAATTCATCATTATTGATCCATCCCCGATTACTGATACAATATTTTTTTTTCCCGTGCTATAAGCGCCAATTATTGCAGGTAAAGCAAAGCCCATTGATCCTTGAGAGACGGGATGAATACAAATTTGTTTTTTTCTAAATCTTATATTTGTAGGCAAAATTACATCAATAAAGCCAGAGTCACATAAAAATACTGAGTTTGATGGCAATGTTTTAGAAAAAACTTCCGATAATTCATATAAATTTATTTTTTGCGAATCATTTAAGATGTCCTTCTTACTTTTGAAAATTTTTTTCCATTTTAAACACTTCAGAATCCATTTATTCCATTTAATAATTATTGTTTTTTGATTCATTTTTTTTAAAAAAAAGCCAAGATCAGATAAAATTAGTTTAGAGTTTTCAAATCTATTTTTTTCATGTTCATCTTTATCAATATCAATAATTATTTTTTTTGCGTTTCTTGCAAATTTTTTTACATCCAAACCAATTGTAAGAGAGTTTAGTCTAGATCCTAATACAATTAATAAGTCGCAATTTTGAACTGTAAAAGCTCCCTCTCTAGAACAGCCTTGGGATCCTATTGAGCCAATAGAAAATTTATATTCAGAACCTAATATGCTAGAACCAGAACTTGTATAAACTACAGGTATTTGATATTTATTTACGAATTTCTTAAACTCTTCAATACATTTGGCATTTTTTACTCCGCTTCCAATTAATACAGCAGGTCTATTCGCAAATTTTATTTCAGAAAAAACTTTATTAATTAATTTGGAAGAACATTTTATAATTTGATAATTTTTAGAAAATGATTTAAGTTTTTTATCTTCTAATCTGCTATTTTGTATATCTAATGGAATATCTAACCAAACCGGTCCTTTAATCTTATTATTTGCAAAGAAAAAAGCTTTGTCTAATTCATATTTTATCTGCATTGGGTCTGTAATCATTTTTGAATATTTTGTAATAGGCTTAATAATTTTAATAATATCGGCCTCTTGTTGTCCATACGTTCTAATATTTTTTTTCTTGTAACTTGTTGTCTCATTCAAAAAATTTTGTCCAGAAAGAAAAATTACAGGTAAACCGTCTTGCCATGCAGATAATACAGCTGTGACTGTATTGGTTGAAGCGCAGCCAGTTGAAACCATACAACAACTAATATCATTATTTGCACTAGGAGTAGTTATTGCTGCAAATGCTGCACTTTGTTCATGATGAAAAAAAAAACTTTTTACATTTTTTTCTCTTGCAAGTGCGTCGTTTAAAAATAATGTTCCTCTTCCTGTAACAGAGAAAAAATTTTTAACATTCTTATTCTTTAAATATTGTATTATAAAATCAGCTACACGCATTTGATAATTTTCTATTTTTTTGGTAAAAATTTATTCAGTATATCTGGGATTGTAAGAGTCATTTCTGCTTCGCAAGCAACCTTTCCAGAAACAATTCCTTTTCCTATTCCTTTACAAATTCCTCTTTTCCAGGAAAGTACCTTGGTTTCTATTTCAAGTTTTTCTCCTGGTACTATCTCTCTTTTATATTTTACAGAATGTGAAATTCCATGAGCCACTTTGCCTTTATTTCCAGGCAGAGTTGTAATTGCTATTGTCAACATTTGAGCCATAGCTTCCAACTGAAGAACTCCAGGCACATTTGGATGTCCTGGAAAGTGGATTGGAAAAAACCATTCATCATTAGTAAAATTCTTGTAACCATTGGCTAACTTTCCAGGAACCACCATTGTAACATAGTCAATCATTAAAAATGGAGGTCTGTTAGGCTGATATTCTAACAATTCTACGCTGTTTAATTTTTTTTTTTTATTAATCAAATTTTAATTTTATATTTTTTTAATATTTTCTTTCCTTTTTCGTAGCTAGAAAAGTCAACAATGTCATCAATATCCATTGTTATTTTGAATGTTTTTTCAAGACTGCCAATCATAGACATATGTCCTACCGAGTCCCATTGCGGTATAGATTGATACTTCAGTTTTTTTAACTTTGATTTATTAATTGAAAAAATTTTTACAAAAATTTTTGAATATTTTTCAGAATTGCTCATAATTAAGTTTTATTTTTTAAATGAACATACCGTTCATTATTTGAACAGTAAAGAGAATTTTGACCTAATTTCCTGAAAAAATTGATTAATATATAATCAAAAACACTTTATTTTAATAAGATACATTAATATAATAAAATTATTCAAAATATAAATGCAAGAAAAAATTTATTTAAGACCGCTTTGTTTAAGTGATATTAATAAAAAATATTTATCTTGGGTCAATGACCCATCTGTAACAGAGTATCTAAAAATAGGTAAACAACGTTTGGCACACAGTGATTTAGTTAGATATGTTGAAGACTCACCAAAAAAAGGTCGTCATAATTATGCAATCATCACAAAAAATTCTCAACAACACATAGGTAATAGTTCCATATACTCGATTGAGCGAGACAAAAGTAAATTTGAAATTGGTTATTTTATTGGTGAAAAAAATTTTTGGGGAGGTCATTACTCTTCTATGGTGATTTTTAATTTATTAAAAATTGGATTTATTAAAATGGGGCTTGAAAAATGCATTGGATATGTGCCTGAAGCTCATATTAAAGCGAGGATGACAAATAAATTTTCAGGTTATAAAGAAATAAAAAAAATTAACCAATACAATGAAAAAATAAATAAAGATATTGCTGTTATTGAGCTTGAGATTGCTAAAAAAGATTGGTTGAGAAATACAGAAGTATTATGTTCACGGTATCCAGAATTATATGAAGTTTGATAAAATAAAAACGTCTATTTGTAAAAAAAAAGCCTACAAGTAATTGTAGGCTTTTTTCTAATAAAAATATCAATTTTATACTATATCAAACTAAAAATCTTTTTCAGTGCATAAATCAAGCCAATTGAGCTATTAGTACTGGTCAGCTACACGCATCACTGCGCTTCCACATCCAGCCTATCAACGTGGTGGTCTACCACGGCTCTATAGGAAGAACTAGTTTTGAGGTGAGTTTCTCGCTTAGATGCTTTCAGCGATTATCTCTTCCATACTTAGCTACCCGGCACTGCAG
>MDTE01185311.1_pt1 | contig 43260 bp, 24 predicted proteins | sample 811231 | NCBI WGS metagenome assembly MDTE01 (sample SAMN05326651, study PRJNA326480) | marine metagenome | isolation source: seawater | place: Indian Ocean: Red Sea | collected 2010
CCTACTAGCGGTTCCATCTACCTCAAGCTTCATGTGAGTTCGCACAGCCGAGATCGGAAGTAGGTATTTTACTTGCTCCAGGGGCTCTGACCTTTCCCAACCTACGTCGACATCACGAAAAAACCGCTTTACCGTTTTTGCTACCGCAACCGCTTCGCGGATCTCTCGCTATCCCCCGCTTCGTTCCTTTGCAAGGGGTTTTTAGGAGCAACAGATTATTGGACTCGCTAGATCTAATGTAGCTCGTGACTACACCTCAAAGCGGATCGAGCCTCCCCGATCAAACAGTGTCCTTATATTGCCTTTAAGTTTTGGAGTTGTTCTTTAAGAATTTTTGAACCGCCTACTCGCACATTAATAATACCGTTGTAATAATCATCAGTTTCTAGTACTCTGCGATCAAACTGTTCCTTAGCCTCTAAATAGCTCATCAAGCCTCTTGTTTTACACATATAAAGTATTTCTCTTGTAAAATTTTCTTCACCAAGTCTTTGTACATCTGCAATTAGATGATCTGAGGAACCCCAATAATCTCTCCAATCGCTTTCAACTTTGCTACGTCTTTTATTCTTTTTGCCTTTAAGTGGTGGTTTCGTCTTCTTGAATTTTGCTAGTTTTTTGCCTATGTACTTACGGTTGTCTGTATTATTCGTTATTAGATATACGAATCCTTCAATGTCCTCTGGTAAATCGTCTATCTTTTTTCCGTTGTAAGTCCATTGCATATGGATACTTACCGCGGCCTACTCTGTTGGTGGTTCTTTCTTGGAATTATGTTTGTAATGTATTTCGTCCATTCGTTCTTTTGCTAGTCTGCGTATCTCTCTAAGCCATTTTCTGCTTTCTCTGTGTGTTCGCACGGAGTTTCTAGCTTCAAATTTTTCATTAGCTTTATAATATGCCATATATGCTTTTGTTAGCAAATCGTGTGTATCATCATTCATTGAATATTTCCACATCATTTTCATATGATGTAAAGCCGTTCTCTTTTATTACTTTTAATACATGTGTAACTCTACCAACAAGTTCGTCCTTGTGTGATATAAGATACACGTTTTTATGACGTTCTCTACCCATCTTTTTAAGTATAGCTAAACTATTTTCTACTCCACTAGTATCCATACCTGAATCAATAAGCTCGTCAATGAACAGCAGATTAATATTTTGATACAAGCTCTCCCAGACATCTCTGAAAGCAAAACTCATACCAAGAATCAACCTGTTACGCTCACCTCTGGAAAGATTGTCAAAGTCAAGATCCTGTCCAAGCTGTGTTATTTCTACAGCCAAGTCGTTCATAAAAACAACTTGATGTGGTAATCCCAACTTGTCAAGATAATGAGTGAGCCTATTGTTCAGATATGCCAAGTTTTGGTCAATAATCTTTTTCCTAATAAAAGAATCTTTGTTAGTCAATAGTTTTAACAAAAATTCTTGATGGTCTTTAAGATTAGTGAGTTCATTGACTGTGGTCCAGTCAATTTCTTGGATACCGGTGTTGGTTAAATCATCTATTTGTTCTTTGTACGGATCATTTTCACTTTTACTGTTTTCTAGTGCTTGTTGTAGTTGTGCAACATTTTGTTTATGATCATAAACTTCTTTTATCGTTTCATAAAAAGTATCCGGCCGTCCGTTGATGTCGCCAATTTTAATAATTTCTTCATTGGCAATACCTAGTTTATCCGAAATTTCTTTTTGATACGAGACAGCATCTTCAAGCTCTTTGGCTTTCTTGTTTTCAATCTCTTTGATTTTATCTTCCTGTAGCTCCTGACCACAAGCATAACAAACAGCGTTGTCAAGTTCTTCTATATCCTTTGTAACTTTTTCTACTGACTTGTCTGCTCTCATAAGTGCAGATTCTAATGTAGATGTTTCTTTGCGTAGGTTATTTATTTTTGTGTTTAAATCTTCCCAAGTTTTTAATTTTTCATGTTTATCAAGTTCGCTATCCACATCAAGATGTTCTAATTCAGATATACCTTTTTCTAATTTCTTTATGTTATCTTTTTGTGTTGTTTCCCAAGCACTTTGTTTTATTTTTAAACTGTTTATTGTTTCGTCAATTCTTTCATTACTTTGTTTTTGTGCATTTATTTTTGCATTTTCTTCTAGTATTGCATCTTTTGTTTGTTTAATTTTTTCTTTGAGGTTTTCTGCCTTTTCGGAAAGTATCGTAATACCAAGAAGTTGTTCAATAATATCTTTTTGATCATTTACCTTCATGCTTAAGAATGGTTCTGTATACGTGTTTAATGCAAGTATATGCTTAAACATATTATGACTCATTCCTAATAGTTCATTTATAGTTTCTTGTGTTTTTCTACTATCGCCTTGACTTTCATCTATAAGTTCTTGTTCTTGATCATTTATGAAAAACTTCAAAATGTTAGGACCACGTCCTCTTTCTACTTTGTAATTTGTTCCGTCTTTTTCAAAAGTTAGTGTTACTAACATACCTTTGTTGTTAGTTTTGTTTATTAGATTGTTTCTTTTGATATTTGTTAAAGCAAGACCATAAAGTGCATAACTTAATGCATTTACAATAGTAGTTTTACCGGTTCCATTTCTAGAACCCATGTCATCTCCGCCTTGATCAAGATTTTCACCAAGTACAAGAGTTAATTGTTGTTTATCAAAGTCAACTGCTTGGGTTTGATTACCCACACTCATAAAGTTTTTTACTGTGAGATTTTTTATTTTAATCATAACTCGTCATAAATTCCTAACAATAAATTTTTATCATAATTTTCTGTATCAATAGCTGTAATTTCCTTGGTTACAATTTGATCTACACTTTCGAACGTGCTTATATCAATGTCAGTGTGTATTTCTTCATCTTGTTGGCTAGGAATAAGCGTAATTTCTCTGCAATCATAATCATTTACAAAAGTTTCTTTTATAAAACTTGCTTCTTCATAAGAAATAGGAAGATCTAACGTCACTCTAAGGTACATTTTACTTTTCAGTATCTTGTCTTTTTCATCTAATAACTTAGATAGCTTTAGTGTGCGATACTTTGGACAATTATCCCAATTAATGTAATGTGGTTCCTTGTTATTTTCTTTATCCAGGATCATCATTCCACGTTCATCGTCCCATGCATCTGCATAATTATGTGGAAATGCGTTTCCTAAATAATGAATCTTGCTATGTATTTGTCTTTTATGAAAATGTCCTGAAAAAACATACTTTTGATTTTTAAAATGTTCTGCCTTTAGTTCACCAGTGTCGGGCATCTGTACCATTGCATTCATGTAAAAGTTAGGCAATTCAAAATGTCCAAACATATACTTGGATTTTATCTTAGGAATTTTTTTCCATTCTTCTCCAACTAGCCAAGGAATCAATGCAACATCATCTTTTTCGTATATTTCATCTATGTAAGTAATACCAGGAATATGTTTACCAAATTCTACACTGTAAACATCACGTTTGTCTTTGTAGTATAAATCATGGTTACCAGCAAAGAAATAAAACTTTTCAAATGCCGCACCTAGTTTTTCTAAACAACGTGTAGTCGCATCTAGTGTTTGTACATTAATTGTGTTTCTATTATGATGCCAATCACCGCAGAAAATACCTGTTTCACAATTATTTTCTTTAGCGTTCTTTATAAACCAATCAACGAACTCTTCACAGTCTTGCAAGTGAATTTTACTATTAGACTTCAATCCAAGATGGATATCGGTAAAAACAGCCGCTTTTTTAAACAAATTACAATCCTTCCATGTGCATTATAACAAAAAATAATGTTTTGTCAAGTGTTTTTTTATTTTTTGGTTGAAGAAGTAGACTCAGCATTATGCCTATCTCTATTCCGTTCCCATTCACCTTGTGCTTGTCTAGTGTAACTAGGATTCATATTATTCATTTCTAAGATGTCGTCCCTTATATTTTGGTTGCGTTTTTCGATATTAATTACTCTTACAAATGAATTTGTTACAGCCGCAGTATAGTATGCAAAAGGATTATTTGATTTTGATTCATCAAATTGCAATCCAATTTGTGAAAGTTGTAAAATTGCTTGTCCTCTCATTTCATCGTTATAGGTGTAACCTCTTACGTTTCCTCTAGTAGCATATCTATCACAAAGTTTCATCCACATCATTGCCAATTTGTTTGTTGCTTTACCATGATCTTTATTAAAATATCCGTTGGCCATTCCACCTTCCCAATGACTTTTACCAACGCAAACTAATTCGTCATTTTCATTAAATTTGTAATGTTGGAATGGAGGAAAGTTTAATTTTGTTTTTGTATCTGCAACTGTTTTAGGATTTTTCTTTCTTCCTGGTTCATCAGGAACATGATCGTATGTCATTATCCTAAAAACCAAATCTGTTTTTTGTACTTTTCTATAATCTACTTCAAACTCAGCTAATTTTACTCTTTTACCCTGTGCCTTTGCTTCGTCGAATGCCTTATGTTGTAATCTTTTTGCTTGGTTTCTTTTAGCTTCTGCTATCGTTCTAATGTTAACTTTGTCTAAACTTGGTAATATTATATCATATACAGCATATTCACCGTCTGTATAACTACAGAAAGTGTTTTTTGACTTGGCAATTTCAGCCAGTATGTCTTTATTGTTTAAATAATTAATTCTTTTCATGTTTTCTCCAAGATGCATACCACATTATAATATACTCTGTTAATTTTGTCAACTAAATAATAGTATAATGTAACCAAAGGAGTTAGCCAAATGCCAGAAATTTTCTCAGGAGGAGTTCCAAAAACAGGAACCAAAGCAAACGGACAGAATTCAAGTTCATCTAATGCTCCATCTTTCATAAGCGATATTAAATCGGGTGCAACAGATCTTGCACAAGACATATACTCTGGAGTAGGAGAGTTTGCAGAAAATTTAGCATCAAATTTCCGTAGTAAAAATTTACCCGGAAAAGCTACTGAATTTGGTACTGATGATGCTGGAACAGCCTTTTGGGGATATGGCGATTTAGAAGGAAAAGATTGGCGTGTTAGTTTAAGCATGCCGTCTAATGCATCTTTTAAAAATTCCAAATTATTAAAACCCCTATCGCACACCGGTGATAGAATGGTGTTTCCTTATACACCAACTATCATACTCAGTCATACTGCAAATTATAATCAGGTCCAGCCTATACATAATAATTATCCGTTCTTTGCATATCAGAACTCAAGTGTGGATCAATTGGTGATTACCGGACAGTTTTACAATCAAAATTCTATTGAAGCACAATACTGGATAGCTTGCCTTCATTATTTAAGATCAGTTACAAAAATGGATTATGGCACAGGACCTAACGCAGGTACTCCGCCTCCTATTGTAAAACTAAATGGTTATGGAGATTACGTTTTTAAAGATACACCTGTAATAATTACAAACTTTACAGTTGACATGCCAACAGAAGTTGATTACATAGCAACAGGCATAGCTCAAACTGGATCAAACTTTAATGAACCAAGACCAGGACCTATAGGTCAAAATGATGCTACTATTCAGCAACAAGCCGAAGATGGAAAAATTACTTGGGCACCTGCTGAATCACAATTTACTGTGACATGTCAACCTATATACAGCAGAGACAAGGTTGAGAAATTCAATTACAAATCATTTGTAAGTGGTGATGGCATTACAGGAGGTTATCTATAATGTCCAACCCATACAAAAATACAGGATTTTTGCCAGACGGTACTAAAGATATTTTACAAATCAGAGCTGTACCAGGTTACATGGATGATCCATTATATACTGTTGAGCCACAATATCATCATAGGCCAGATTTACTTGCATACGACATGTATAGAGATCACAAACTTTGGTGGATTTTTGCACAAAGAAACATGGACATAATGGAAGATCCTATCTACGATTTGACAGCAGGAAAACAGATATACTTGCCACAAAAAGAAAAAGTTTTTGAATTGTTAGGAGAGTAACAAATGGCAGAAATAATGAGAACTGTCAAGAAAAAGTTTGAAAACGTAGTCATTGATAGAAAAATTAAAGAATTTGAAAATTCAGCCACTGGACAACTGTTGGGAGGTAAAAACGGCCTTGATAACCTGGCTTATAGTTCCCTTAATTTGGGTGAGAAACTAGGAGTTACAAAAAATATAACGGTATCTACAGATGTCAAAGATAAAAGTCTAGGAGCAACAAAAGGTGACCAACCTTCAAATGATGTGTACATGGATAGTATATTACGAATGGCTGGTAAGAATCCAAATTTTGCCTCTTCAAGATTTCCCCTAGAAAATAGTTTAGAAAAATTTGCAAGTGTAAATTTCATAATGTCGTTAGGAGCAATTAGTTCTCAAGAGATGAATTTTCCTGATACGTCATATAAAATCAACGGCATCAAAGACGGACAATTAATTTTGCGTAGTGGAGGATTTTCCACAGATGATATAGGGAATAAAAAACCTAGAATTTATGCAGAAGGCTTGTACGGAATAGATACTGCATATTTCATAGATGACTTGAATATAGAAGAAGTTGTGTCTCCTACTCGCAGGGTAAGAACAACTAACAGCACAAATTTTAGTATGAAGATTCATGAACCTTACAGCATGGGTAATTTTTTACAAACACTGAAACTAGCTTCGTTCAATGCAGGATATGACAACTATCTACAAGCAGTATATTTGCTAATGATAGAAACTATTGGATATGATGACAACGGAAAAGTAATTAGAGGTGAAACAAGGCATTTTCCAATTAACATATATGATGTGCAATTTGATACAAGCACACAAGGTTCTGTGTATGATTTAAGTGCTATACCTTGTAATGAGTCAGCGTTATCTGATGTGTACCAATGTATTAAAGCAGATATTACAGTTTCAGGAAAAACTGTAGAAGAAATGTTGCAATCAGGACTGAATAGTTTAGCAACAAACATAAACACCAATCAACTCAACAACAGGGTTGAAAAGAAACAAGGCGAAGCTACTATCCAAGCTGACACAGATGAATATATAGTTTTATTTCCTAAAGATTCAACTAGCAAACGGTTTCAACAATTTAGTTCAACATTTTCTAACAAAGCAATCGAGGGCGATTTTGCGTTCAAAGAATTTACGTTAGAACAAGCATTTGGAACAAATGGAAAATTTGAACAATATCCATCGACGGGTTTTAGAATCCAAGGTGAAGATTTTTCTCCTTCGGTTGAGCAACAAATGACTGACTATGCAAAAGCTCAATCTGGATGGAGTGTGAAACGTTCTAATCTTAGTGAAGGTATAAAACAAAAATTCACAGGTATACAAGGCGAAGTAAACAGCATAGGAAGATCAAAAATTCAAATTGAAGATCCTTTGTCTGGAAATAATAAAGTTCCGTTTGGCATTCCAAATTTTGCATATGATCAAAAAACTGGTATTATGAAGAGAGGACGCACCTCTATAAACACAACTGAGAAAACTATACAATTTACAAAAGGAACTAAGATAGAAAAAATAATAGAAGAGCTGGTTATTCTAAGTGAGTATGGTGCAAAAATTAATCAGGAAGGTGTGATCAAAGATAGGTCAGGATGGATAGAGTGGTTTAGAATTGAAACTTCTGTGTTTGCTTTAGATGGCAAGGATACTGAAGAGTTGTTAGGAAGGAAAGCAAGGATTTATGTTTATAAAGTAGTTCCTTATCTAGTGCATAGAAGTGTGTTTATGATGCCAAACGATCCACCAGTGGGTTGGGATACTATAAAAGCCCAAGCATGTAAACATTACAATTATCTGTACACAGGAACAAACAAGGACGTATTAGATTTTCAGTTGAGATTTAACAATGCATTTTTTCAAGCATATTCAAATGACATGAACAATAGAGGAGGTAATAACAGTCTTGCAGAAGGAGGTAATTTAGTAGTTCCGGTTGAAAAGGAATTACAAGGAAACACTAATAGTGTGGTACCAGAGGGACGCAGGACAGAAAAAGTTATAAACGCAACCGGATCTTTGGAGACAGGAGGCGGAGCAACAGAAACACCTGATTTGAGAGTTGCAAGAGCTTTCAATGAGGCATTGATGAATAGTGATACAGATTTAATAGAATTACAAATTACAATAATGGGAGATTTGTACTTTCTTACAGATAGTGGACAAGGAAACTATGTGTCAGAAGGCACTCAGTATTTGAACTTGAAAGCAGACGGACAAATGGATCACCAAAGCGGACAAGTTGATGTAGTGGTTAATTTTAGAACTCCGTTGGATATTAGTCCAGAAGGAGTAAAATTTGACGGACAAACCATTGGAGTAAAAGACTTCAGCGGTTTATATCAAGTGACACAGGTAAACAGTGTATTTTCAGGTAATGAATTTAGGCAAGAGCTACTTGGTGTTAGAAGACGTAATCAAGGAAAACCAATACAGGTTGCGGACATACTTTTTGTTGATAAAAAAGCACGTCAACGTAGGATTGAAGAAGCAGAAGCAAACGGAGATATATTTGATATTGCTTTTGCAAAAGCAGACATTAATGGTGATGGAAAACTGACACCTATGGAAGAACAAAAAGCAATAGCATTAGGAGTACAAGAATCAGAACTAGAAAAAGCTAGAATTGTAGCTCAAGGCAAAGTAGATAAAGCAAGAACAAAAGTAAAAGAAGAAAAACGTGTACAAGCCAAAAGATTAGCTGAGACACTAGGAATACAATAATCATGCCTATGAATATGCAAAAGAGAACATCGGGTGATCAACCAAATACTTCAAAGCTAGGAGTTGGCCCGTATGTTGCAAGGGTAGTAAGTCATCTAGATCCAAGACGCAGTGGAGATTTGCGTGTTGAATTACTGACAACAACAGGATCAGGTCAAGACGGTTTTTTTGAACCAGGACAGTTGTTCACAGTTAGATACTGTATGCCTTTTTATGGAGTCAACGATGTCAACAGCAACGGTAAGCAACCTGGATACCAGTACACTCAACAAAGTTATGGTTTTTGGGCTGTACCGCCTGATCCAGGAACAAAAGTCTTAGTAATATTTGCAGAAGGACAATCCAACCAAGGATATTGGATAGGATGTATTCAAGATGAATACATGAATCGAATGGTCCCACAAGGACAAGTTACTGAAAAGCCTGAATATATAAATCAAGAAGACCCTGCATTGATAAGTGATTGGAAGGGCAAACCTTTACCTGTAGGAGAATACAATAAAAAATTAACTAATAACTTACAAGACCCAGGAATGTCTATAGCACATCATAATCCTTTATTTGCACAAGCTCTATCAACACAAGGATTAATAGATGACATACATAGAGGACAATCTACTGCTAGTGCTAGGAGAGATATACCAAGTACAGTATTTGGATGGAATACTCCTGGACCGTTAGATAAAAGAGATGGTGCTCCTAGAGGACCTTATGGACCTAAAGGTCAAACAATAAACCAATTTAGAAGTAGACTAGGCGGATCTAGTTTTGTAATGGACGATGGTGATGCAGAAATATATAGAGGAGGTCCTCCAGGTTCGACACCATCAACTTATTATGATATAGGACTGGTGCCAGACAATGATGATAAAGTAAACAAAACTTTACCTTATGGAGATTCTGTAAGGTTGAGAACCAGAACGGGCCATCAGATATTATTACACAACTCTGAAGATTTAATTTACATTGCAAATTCTAGAGGAAGTGCTTGGATTGAATTAACATCAAATGGTAAAATTGATATCTATGCTGATGATAGTATTAACATAAGAACTAATACTGACATGAATATAGTCGCTGATAGAGATATTAATATAAAAGCAGGACGAGATATAAACACCACAGCAGGTAGAAATTATAAATTAAATGTTTATGAAGATAAAGATGTACGTGTAGGAAAAGACTATAAAACATTTGTTGGATCAGATCAGGATGTTTGGGTAGCAAATGATAGAACTATTGCAGTAGGAAATGATGAGGATAAACAAGTTGCAGGAACACAAAGAAATACCATCACTGGAGATTATAATTTACAAGTAGGAGCAGATGGACATATTGCAATCAATGCCAATATGCATAGTAAAGTTGTAGGCGATTATAGACAAACAGTTAATGGTGCTTTTAATCTAAACACTGTAGGAGATAATAAATTAACTAGTGGTGCGAATACGCAAATAAAAAGTGCATCTGCAAATAAATTAGATGCTGGAACAATCACAAGTATTTTAAGTGTTGGCACACATTCGGAAACAGCATCACAAGTACACATGAATAGCACAGTGCCTGCAACGGCGGCTGATAGTGCTGATTCAATTGGAGATACGTTTACAAAATCCGCTACTAATCAAGCAGTGGACGATAGTGATCAAATATTAGATAAAGACGGAAATCCGATTGCTGATTTAAAAGTAACGGCAGATGCGGCAAGAGCCGATCGTGCTGTAGCGGCAGACACACCTAGACGTGTGCCTGAAAGAGAACCATGGGGTGGACATGAAAATTTAAATCCAACTGCACATACATCTGGCAAGACTGCAAGTATTGTAGCGCCACCTCCTGCTCTTAGAAAACAAACCACTCTTATAGATCAGGAAAGCGACCAAGGACAGTATAACGAATCGTCTGGTATTGCTAGAGCAGGATCTCCTACGTATGTAGATGCTCAGGGCAATACAGTTGAACAACCTTATACTGTAATTCCAGGAAAAGATACAGACAACACGTTTGGTAACCAACCAGCACATCCTGTACCACAAACAGATCAACAAAGATTTTTCCTAAGTGAATTAATTAAAAAAATAGGACTAGATCCTGCAACAGCATTAAACAGTGCTTCTGATCCTGTTGCACCAGGTAACGCACAAGCATTAGGAATGGCAATGGCACAGGTACAAGCGGAATGTAAGTTTGAACCAAGAAGTGAAAATATGAATTATAGTGCTTCGAGAATGAGAGCAGTATGGCCGAGTAGATTCAAAGGAGCGGCCGGAGTAAGATATTCTCAAGAACTTGAACAAGCAGGACCTCCTGCAATAGCAAATTCAGTGTATGGAAACAGAATGGGCAACGGTCCAGACGAAGGTTGGAAATATAGAGGGCGTGGCCTTATACAGATTACTGGTAAAGACAATTACAAAAGATATGGAGGCAAAGCAGGAGTTGATATTATAAACAATCCAGATATGGCAAACGATCCTGTTGTAGCAACGAAGGTTGCTTGTGCATATATAGACTCTAAAAGTATTTCATGGACAAGTCCAGACTTTGCTACATTAGGAAACGAATTTAGAAAAGCAGTTGGTTATGCTAATCAAGGCGGAGCAGAGACAAACAAAAGAATAAAACTTGGAAGAGGATTTTATCAACAAATGATAAATGGTGAACTTACACCATTAGCAAGTCTTACTACCGTTGAGCCTATGGGTACAGGAACAACAACTGTGGTTGAAACAGCAGGAGCACAATCAGATCCCCCAACAGGTGCTCAAGGAAATGCACAATAATGCTTAAAGTTTGTAGACACACTGATCAATTAGACACAGGGCATGGATGCGATGATACAACAACTCTTGATACACCGACTCAATCAACAGTATTTGCAGAAGGATTATTAGTAGCAAGAAAAACAGACCCTACTGTAAGTCATGACATTGATCCTATTCCCTGTAGTTCACACGTAGCACAAGTAAATGTAGGAGATACCACAGTGTTTGCAGTTGGATTACCTGTAGCAAGAGTAACAGATTCAGCAGATAGTGGAGCAATGACAACAGGAGCCGCCACAGTTTTTACCAACGGACCGGCAGGATAAATATTGATATGGCAAAAGAATTATACAAAGAAATTACACTTTCACAACCTAAGTCACCAAAGCCTCCTGTAAAGCAAAAAGCATACAGAGGATTTAGTACAGTTAATCCTGAAAGTGACACTTTTTTGTTATATGATTTAGGATTAATAAAACAGGATTTGATTAACCATTTCAATATAAGGCAAGGCGAGAAACTGTCTGATCCTACTTTTGGCTGTATCATTTGGGACGCACTTTTTGAACCTTTAACAGATCAACTTAAAGATGCAATAGTTAAGAATGTTACAAATATTGTTAATAATGACCCTAGAACTGCGGTGTCACAGGTAGCAGTGACTGAATTTGAACAAGGCATACAAATAGAGTGTACACTGCAATATCTTACATATAATATAAGTGAAAAGCTAAAATTACAATTTGATAAGCGTAACGGTTTGACATGATAGAATTAACTACTAGGTTAATAAAAGATCATAAATACTCGTAGTATAAATTAAAGGATTTCGGATGTCATCCACTGATAGACAAAATAGATTATTATTAGCTGAAGACTGGAAAAAAGTTTACCAGAGCTTTAGAAATGCTGAGTTCCAAAGCTACGATTTTGATAGTTTGCGTAGGGCAATGATTTCCTATTTACGTAACAACTATCCAGAAGATTTTAATGATTACATTGAAACATCAGAATATCTAGCACTTATTGATTTAATTGCATTCTTAGGACAAAATATTGCTTATAGGGTTGACCTTAATGCAAGAGAAAATTATTTAGAACTTGCTGAAAGAAGAGAATCTGTACTAAGACTAGCGAGATTACTATCATACAATCCTAGAAGAAATCAAGCGGCAAATGGATTGCTAAAATTTGATAGTTTAAAAACTACTGAATCTATAGTTGATAGTAATGGAAATAATTTAGCTGATCAAGTTATTATTTGGAACGATCCTAGTAACACCAACTGGGCAGAACAATTTAAGCGGGTACTAAACTCGGCATTACCTCAAAACAATACAATAGGTAAACCTAGTAAAAATACAACAATTAATAGCGTAAAAACACAAACTTATAGATTTAATTCTTCTAGCACAGATGTGCCTATTTTTACTTTTACAAAAGGTGTAAACGGAATATCAACACCATTTGAAATTGTTTCTACAGATATAGACTTAGACAACAGTGTGCTTGAAGAAGAAGCACCCCTTCCTGGTAATCAGTTGCAATTTTTATATAGAGAAGATGGTAGAGGTAATGGTAGTTCTAATACAGGATACTTTTTGCATTTCAGACAAGGGACAATGCAAACAGGAGAATTTACTGTTTCAAGTCCATCTGCCAATCAAAGAATAAACATAGAAGCAGAAAATATTAATGATTCAGATGTTTGGTTATTTGCTTTAGACAATACTGGTTTAACAAAAAGCATTTGGACGAAAGTACCTGCGGTAGAAGGTAACAACGCAATATTTAATAGTTTATCAAAAGGTGTAAGAGATTATTATGCAGTGCAAACTAGGACTAACGATGAAATAAGTTTATTATTTGCAGATGGAACATTTGGTAATGTTCCTAATGGTCCTTTTAGAGTATTTTATAGAACAAGTGCCAATAGAGCTATGAGAATTGCTCCTAGTGAACTTACAGATATTAATTTTAGTTTTGATTATGTTAGTAAAGCAGGAAAAGTTGAAACAATGACAGTAACAATGGAGCTCAAGGATACTGTTACAAATGCAAGTACATCTGAATCAAGTGCAAGTATACGAAGTTATGCTCCCCAAACATATTATACACAAAATAGAATGATTACTGGGGAAGATTATAACATAACTCCATTGACAACAAACCAAGAAATTATAAAAACCAAAGCAACAAATAGAATATCATCTGGCATCAGCAGATATTTTGATTTAAAAGACGTGACAGGAAAATATTCTAGTACAAATTTATATGGGTCCGATGGAATATTGTATAGAGAGTCATATGAAAACAAACAAACATTTACATTTTCAAGCCAAACTGATATAGAAGGACAAATTGAAAATATGATTTTGCCTATTATACAAAGCAGGGCAATAAGCAATTTTTATTTTGGAAATTATTCTAAAATTATCGTAAGTGATTTGAACGCTACTTGGGTACAATCCACAAAAGGAACAAATACATCAAGCGGTTTATTTAATAACACAAGTGGAGCGCCATTTCAGGTAGGTTCATTTACAGGAGGCTCGTTAAAATATGTAGAAGCAGGAGCCTTACTTAAATTTAAACCACCAGCAGGATTTTTGTTTTTAGGCAACGGAGAATTGACGTCTGACGCAACAGCCAAAGGTGCTAGTTCTTACAAGTGGGTAAAAGTTATTAGTGTAGACGGTTCGGGAACATCAGTCAACAGTACAACAGGAGCAGGGCCTATTGTGTTCAATGAAATTTTACCTGCTAATAGCATTCTTGAAGAAGTAAAACCAAGATTAGTAAAAGACATTACAGCAGATGTAAGATCTCAAATTATCGATCAGGTCTTTGCTTACAAAACTTTTGGTTTAAGATACGATCAAGTAAACAGAATTTGGCGTGTGATTATAAATGAAAATCTAAATGTGAATGATGTTTTTAGTAATGGTAAAACAGGTGATGTGACTAATAACAAATTAGATGCAAGTTGGATTATATTATTTCAAACCAACGGAGAAAAATATACTGTAACTAATAGAGGCTTGAGATATGTATTCGAAAGTGATAAAGAATTATCTTTTTATTATGATAGTCAAAATAAAATATATGATTCTTCAACAGGACAATTAGTAAAAGATAAAATAGGAATAATGAACTTCAATACCCAACCAGACGCTTTAACAAATTTTAATAATGACATAGATTGGGAAATTGTTAAAGAATATAGAAATGCAGATGGTTACATTAACAGTAAAAAAGTAGAAGTAAGTTTCTTTGATCTAAATGATGATGGTAGTGTTGACGATCCTGATATTTTTGATAATATAGTTGCACCACTTACTAATCCACTAACAAAATATATTTTCTTGAAAAAAGTTTTAACTGATCAAGGATTTTCAAAATATAATTATTATGATCAAGGGTCAAGTATAATTGTTAAAAATACCGAGACAGAAATAGGAGCATATTCTCAGTACGAAAATGATCCCACAGTGTTTTATATAGTTGACCAAAATAATTTTAAAATATTAAGTGGTGGCACTTTATCTTTATCAAGTGATTATCAAGCATACATTGGTAGAGATAAGTTAAAATTTCATTATGTGCATAGTGCAGATGAATCAAACAGAATAGATCCTAGTGCAAGTAACATAATTGATATCTATTTGCTTACAAGAAGTTATGATATAGAGTTTAGAAAGTTCCTAGCAGGAACAATTTCAGTAAAACCTTTGCCTCCTAGCGTAGATGAGTTATTTCAACAGTATGGACAAAATATTAACAACACAAAAAGTATCAGTGATGAAGTAATTTACCATCCTGTAAAATATAAAGTGTTATTTGGTGAAAATGCAGAAGAAAATTTACAAGCCACATTTAAGGTTGTAAAAAATACAGAAAATGTTATAAATGATAATGATATAAAAGTACGAGTTGTACAGGCAATTAATAGATATTTTGCATTACAAAATTGGGATTTCGGAGAAACATTCCATTTTACAGAAATGGCAACCTTTGTCATGAATAGTTTAGCACCAGATCTAGTTAATTTCCTACTTGTGCCTAAACAAGGAACTTTAAGTTTTGGTAGCTTATACGAAATTAAAAGTGAAAATGATGAATTGTTTGTAAGTGATGCAACAGTGGCTGACGTAGAGATAATAGACTCGGTAACTGCATCACGTATACAAGCATCGGGTCGAGTTGTTACTTCTTCGAGTGCAACTAATACAGGAATACAAAGTCAAGCATTGACTGTAACCTCCACATCTGCTACAACAACCTCAACCTCCACGTCAACATCTACTTCTTCTACTTCTAGTAGCAGTGGCTCATCAGGGTCAAGTGGATCTGGTGGATCAGGATCAGGCGGCGGAGGTAGTTCAGGCGGCGGTGGAGGCTACGGTTACTAATGGCTCAAGAAGAAAGACCAATTCCAACTCCAGGTAAAGAAGATACACGCAAATCTTCTAATCTACTGCCAAGGTATTTTAGGACAAATGCAAATAATAAATTTTTAGGAAGCACACTTGATCAGCTTATGCAACCAGGGGTGGTTGAAAAGGTTGATGGATTCATTGGAAGAAGAGATTCTAAGGCTTGGAAAGCAACTGACAATTACCTATCTGATGTTTCAAATGATAGAGAAAATTATCAATTAGAACCCGTTGCAACAATCACTGATAATTTAGGAAATAATAAATTTTACAGAGATTATAGAGATTATATTAATAGTATTAAAATTAGAAATGGCGCAGTTGGAGATCATAGTAAATTAAACGAGCAAGAATATTATGCTTGGGATCCACATATTAACTGGGATAAATTTGTTAATTTTAGAGAATATTATTGGTTACCTATGGGACCAAATAACATACCTGTCTATGGTACTTCAAGAGATATAAAAAGTACACTTACTGTACGAAAGCAAAATAATGTTGACAATGATACGTATGTATTTGCAACTGAAAATGCTGTAAGCAATCCTACGCTTACATTATATAAAGGGCAGACATATACGTTTGACATTGATGCCGTAGATATGCCATTCTCTATTAGGACTTCTAACAGTATAGATAGCGACAATAATCTTTACAACACTGGATTAAGCCAACAAAATGTAGAACAGGGTACAGTAACTTGGACTATTGATTTAGAAGCACCAGATACTTTATATTATGTAAACAGCAATGATATAGAAGGTTCAGGACTTATTATTATAAAAGATATTATAGATAATACCGTACTGAATGTACAAGAAGATATCTTAGACAGACAAACATATACTATGCAAAATGGCCATGAACTTGAAAATGGTATGAAATTACAATTTTACGGAACTATTACACCAACAAAGTATGCAACAGGTACGTGGTATGTTGAAGGCGTAGGAGAAGGAATAAAATTAATATCGGAAGATGATATAGGAATAAGTGCAAGTTATCTATCTGATATAGAAACTGAATTTGACGCAACATCTTTTGATACATTACCTTTTGATGATGCAATATCTTACGCAAATAAAAAAGATTACATAGTCATAAACAAAGCATCTAGAGACAGAAATCAGTGGTCCAGATATAATTTGTGGACACATAAATCAGTCATAGAAAAAACAGCATCAATAAACGGAACAGCAGTTGATATTAACCAAGCCTTTAGGGCAACAAGACCTATTATAGAATTTGAAGCAGGATTAAAATTATATAATTTTGGCACAGAAGCAAAGGCAAATGTAGATTTGGTAGATACTGTCACTACAGATGTTTTTTCAGACATAGAAGGACAAGCAGGTTATTTTGTAGATGGATCAGAATTAGTGTCAGGCATGCGAGTCTTGTTTACAGCAGATCCAGATTCGTTGGTTAACGGCAAAATTTATGAAGTATCTTTTATTACACAAAATAATAATTTACAAATTGCTTTAAAAGAAACAACAGACACTACTCCCCAAATAAATGAAACTATATTGGTTAATGCTGGTATCAAATACAAAGGTAAAATGTTTTATTATGATGGCACTGCTTGGAAGCAAGGACAAGATAAAATACAAACAAACCAACAGCCCTTGTTTGATATGTATAACGATGCCGGAACAGCACTTAACACACTTTCAGGAAGTACTTTTGTAGGAAATAAAATATTTTCCTATAAAGTTGGAACAGGAAAGAATGATACAGAATTAGGATTTCCACTTTCATATAGGACAATAGAAAATAGTGGTGATATTACTTTTGATTTTAATTTATTAAATGATTTGTATAATTATGATGTTGGTACTGATGTACTGCAAGTAAGAACAGATACAGGTCTTTTACACAAATACACAAATAGAACTACATTTACAAATGTATCAGGATGGACCAAAGCAAATAAAAAATCTTTACAACCTGTTGTGTTGCAATACACTTCTGGACCAAGGACTAACAATTTTATAATAGATTCTTATTTAAGAAGTGGAGACCTAAATGATCTTTCAATAAAAGTTTACTTGGATAATAATAAGAAAATAGAAAATACTGATTATACAGTTGAAAGAATTAATGGATATGCTTACATACAGTTCAAAAAAGATATTGAAGAAAATAAAAAACTTGTGATAGAAACAACAAGTGCTACACCAAAGACAAATAGAGGTTACTATAAGTTTCCTATAAATTTTGAAAAAAATCCTATGAATGAAAACATAGTAGACTTTACGTTTGGAGAAGTGTTAGACCATGTTGATAGTATCGTTGATTCAATACCAGCTTTTAATGGTGTTTTTCCAGGAAATAGTAATTTAGGAAATTTAGGATTTGCATCACAATACGGATTAAAATTTGTACAACATTCAGGCCCGATAAATTTAGCATTATTAAATCTTACTTCTAAAGAATATAATATGATAGATGCTATCAAATATGCAAACAGAGAATATATTAAATTTAAAAGAGAATTTTTAAGAACAGCAAATGAGCTTGGGTTTGAAGCCGAAGATAAAATTCATGTAGATAAAATATTAGCAACTTTGACAGAAACGCTTACTAACAAAGATCCATTTTATTTTAGTGACATGGTTCCTTTTGGTGGGGATACAGTTTTAGAATATGAAATTGAAGATACTTCACAAACTATTTTTTCTCTTACTAGAACTGTAGATTTTACTACCTTGAATGAAAATGCAATTATTGTTTATCTAAATGATATACAATTAATTAAGGACAAAGATTACACAGTTAGTAATGACGGATTTATCACAATTACAGCATCAATGACAGTAGGCCAAAAAATTTACATTTATGAATATGAATCTACCGACGGTTGTTGGATTCCGCCTACTCCTACAAAACTAGGACTGTATCCTAAGTATGAACCACAAATTTTTGTTGATGACACTTACATAAATGCTATTCCTGATTCCACAGGACCTTATAAAATTTATGGTATTGATAATGCAACTACTAAAAGTTACAAAGGTAAATTAGGATGGTTTTATCCTTTATTTACAGATGAAGCTTCTGCTAAGGCAGACGATAAAAAACGAGGCGGATCAGGATTTGCTCATACACATGTATTTGAAGGATATAACAAAACATTTTATATGCCAAATACATCAATGAGTCATGCAACATATGATACAAATGACTTTGACGAATGGCCTTCAGCTAGAACCATGTTACAAGGACACGACGGATCATTATGGAAATGCTTCGGTGATTTTAGAGATAGATTGTTATTAGATTTCGAAAAAAGAATTTACAATAATTTAAAACAAGATTATGATGAAAATGTTATTGATATAGCAGATATTATTCCATCTATAAAAAGAAATACAGGAGTTACACGGAAAAATATTTCAACTCTTATGACACCAGAATTTAATGAGTGGTTAGCAACAGTTGGAAATCCGGATGCTACAGGCAATAGTGCTTTTCAAAGAGGCAATACTTTCAGCTATAATTATTCCTATGCTTCTGATCCTTATGGCAACTCATTGACCGGTTTTTGGAGATCAATATACAAAGACTTTTATAATACTGATAGACCTCATAGTCATCCTTGGGAAATATTAGGATTAAAAATAAAACCTACTTGGTTTGAGAGTGTGTACGGTCCTGCGCCTTATACAAAGGATAACCTTTTACTTTGGGAAGATATGAGTAAAGGTATTGTAAGGCAACCTAATACAAAAATTATATACAGAAATAAGTTTAAAAATTTAGACATTATTAATCATATTCCTGTAGATAAAAAAGGATATCTTATTAGTCCTATAGAATCCAGTATTGCTAATAGTTCACCGGATAGTGAATACCAAAATGATTTTCAGTTCGGTGATGAAGGACCAGTAGAAACAGCATGGAGAAGAAGTTCAAGTTATCCTTTTGCATTAATTAAGGCCTGGGCATTACTTAGACCAGCACAATTCTTTGGCATTGCGTTTGACAGAAGTAGGATCAAAAGAAACAGTGCAGAACAATTAGTATACACTGATACTTCTAAAAGACTTGAATTATCCCAGCTTAAATTTCCTAATAGCTCTGCCGATGCCGCAAGAATAAACACTGCGGGACTTGTAAACTACATGCAAGGATTTTTAGCAGGTAACGAAACTGTAAGATTCACAGAATATAAAAATGATGTGCAAAGTATAGAAAACAAACTTGGATGCAAAATAGGAGGCTTTTCTCAAAAAAGTAAATTTAAATTAATTCTTGATAGCAGAACACCCACGAACGAAGGAAATATTTTTGTTCCAGAGGAAAACTATAACCTTGTTTTAACAAAAAGTGTGCCGTTAGACGTGTACACTTATAGCGGTATACTAATAGAAAAACTTGCTAGGGGATTTAAAGTATCAGGTTACAATATAAGTAATCCAAATTTTAATATCTATAAAGTAATAAGGAAACAGAATGACCCATTAATAAATGTTGGCGGAGTAAGTGAAGATTTCTTGAATTGGAAAGCAGGAAGTCCGTATGAAGCAGGACAATTAGTAAAAGAAAGTAATTCATTCTATAGAGTAAAGGTAGCTCATACTGCCGGTGCAAGTTTTACAGCAAGTAATTTTACTAGACTATCTGACGTACCTATAACAGGCGGTGCACAAGCATTGTTTGGAAAAACATTTGAAAACACAATGACTTCAGTACCCTACGGCACTGTATATCGTGAAATACAAGACGTGGTAGATTTATTACTTGGTTATTCAAAATATTTAGAGACAGTAGGATTTAAATTTGATAGTTATAACGACAATATTAAAGAAGTAGAAAACTGGCAACTATCTGCTAAAGAATTTATGTTCTGGTCTACGCAAGGCTGGGATGCCGGTACTGTTTTAACTTTAAGTCCTAGTGCAAGATCTATAGAATTTGAAAAAGAATTTACAGTAGTTGATGACATTTACAATAATTTTTATGATTATAGTTTGCTACAAGCAGATGGAAAAAGATTGTTGGCAGATTTTGCAACCACAGAAAGAGACAACTCAAATTATTTTGGAATTAAAGTAAAAAATACGCAAGAAGGAATTTACCAACTTAAAATTCCTGTAATTCAAAACGAACATGCTGTTGTTTTAGATAATCAAACTGTATTTAATGATAAAATTTATAATAGACCTCAAGGATATAGACAAGAAAGAATAAAAGTAAAGGGATATAGATCAGATAATTGGAACGGATCATTGAATGTTCCTGGCTTTATATTTGATGATGCAAAAATATATGACTGGACAAAGTGGCAAGATTATCAAATAGGAGATATTGTTAAACACAAACAATATTACTATATAGCAAAACAAAATGTAACAGGATCTGCAACCTTTAATGATAGTTTTTATGTGTTACTGGATGAAAAACCTGAATCAGGATTAGTTCCTAATTTAGATTACAAAGCAAAACAGTTTGCAGATTTTTACGATTTAGATAGTGATAATTTTGATGTTGAGCAACAAAAACTAGCTCAGCATCTTACAGGTTATCAAAAAAGAAAATGGTTAGAAAATATTATTCCAGATGAAGTTAGCCAATATAAATTCTTTCAAGGAATGTTACAGGACAAAGGAACAAAAAATGTTCTTAACAAATTGTTTGATAGACTAGGAAGTGCAAATAAAGACAGTTTAGAATTTTTTGAAGAATGGGCAATAAGAGCAGGCAGATACGGAGCAACAGAAGGCGACGATGTATTTGAAGTATTGCTAGACGAATCTAAATATAGATTAGAACCACAGGAAGTAGAACTAGTTGATGCAGTAAATCCTCAGGATACAAGTTTAATTTATAAATTAGATAGAAACAACATTTATGTTAAATCACAAAATTATAATCATAAACCATTTCCTACAAAATATTTTAGTGATAATGATTTTTATGTGCCTAGTGCAGGATATGTAAATCCAGCAGATGTATATACAAGTGTGGATAATTACAATGATTTAATCAATCAAACAATTACAAATATTATTGAAGGTGCATATTTTTGGACAGCAAAAGAGAAAAATCAGCTTACGTGGGGAGTATACAAATATACAAGCACAGACTTAAAAATTCAAAGCATTACTGCATCTGATAATGACAAGTTTACAATTACATTAGATAAATTTCCTCCATTTGAAAAAGGAGATATAATTGGAATAAATGATGTCAGCACTAGCACGGACGGTTTATATACAGTTGATGCTGTAAATTTAAATGTTTTGACATGTAATTCGGTATCAGACGTTGATGCTACAGAAGATACATACATTTCAGAAACTGGATTTTTAACAAAATTTAAAAAAGTAAGAGTAGCTAATTTAACAAAAGCAGATGAAAATATAAAAGAAGATGGTAGGGGTTTAACATTTCTTCTTGCTGGTACTAATACTGCATCTGATACAATATGGGTAGACGATGACGATACAGGTAAATGGGTAGTATTGAAGAGCAAACAAGTATACGAACTTAAACCAACAATTAAAAACACTACAGCAGGATTATTAGATAGCACAGATAAAGATTTTGGATCAAGTATAACAACTTCAGCTAATAATAATACTTTAGCTGTAACGGCTCCGAAGAATCTAAATGGTAGTGTGTTTGTTTATACTAGGCCAAGCGACAATGCAGAGTTTGGATTGTTGCAAGATATTTATGAGCAAGGAGATGCACTTTATGATATCAATGGTGGCTTTGGAACAAGTGCCGCTTTAAGCCCAGATGGAAAATACCTTGCAATTGGTTCTCCTAATGCAAGTAATGTAAAATCAAATTACAAAGGTGATTATTCAAACACTGTTACTTACAATACCAATGATATAGTGTTATATAGCGAACAGCTTTGGAAGGCAAAACGACAAGTAGACGCAGATGCATTACAAAGTTTTAGTAGTCATGCTTCTAATCAACAAAGTAAGGGCGATGACTACATATCAGGAAGCACATCCTATCCTACTATACCTTATATTTTAAGAGGAAATCCTTCATTACCTCTTTCAGCAACAGATCATATTTTGCTTAGAGCAGAAAAAGAACAGTTTGAAGGAACAAAAGTAGGTGATACTCTATCTTTAAAATGGAATAGATATACAACAACAAATCCAGCAGGCATTAGTCCATTTAATAATGATGCAGTGTTAACAGAAACACTTTTAAACGGACAACACACTATTGCAGGAAAAGTAGAAGCAATAGTAAAAGTGATAAGTGCATTAGCTACACCTGATATTGGAGATTTGATAACAACTGATACAGCAAGAGCAACTGTACAACATAGATTTATTGATGCAGATAACAACTTGCAACTCTACCTAAATAATATAAACGGTGCTTTAGGTGACGAAGGTACAATTACTACAAGTGGTATTACTGTTGGTAGTTATGAAGTATATGAAAAAATTACAGACAATTATCATTCAGGCTGGTGGTACGTTAATGTTGGGCAATCTTTTAATTCCGCGAATATACAAGAAACAAATGCCAATCTAGTTGTGCAAAATATAACAATATCAGGAGAAATTTTAAATGATCCTCCTTTTACAAATATTTTAGATACCAAACAAAATGAAAACATTGTACAAGAACCTACAAGATCTTCTTATTTTGCTGTATTAAGTCATATACAAGGAGGCACTGATGTAGACATTTTAGATTCACGTTGGGTCGTTAGAACTCCACTAGCACACGGAAATAGTTTACAAGTAGGTGATAAATTTAGATTTTGGTATAACGATTTGTACGTAAATGGTATTAGACAAGATCCTAACGCAATTAATTTACCATTTACATATCTAAATGATACTGAACATACTATTGCTGACAAATGGAATGGTTGGGTAGAAGCAAGATTAACAAATTTTGATTTATCAGGAAATCCTTTTTTACCAACTGTAGGAGCAACAATTACAGATACAGCCACTGGTTCAACAGCAGAAGTGGCATTTATTGAAAGATCTTTTGCAACGGCAAGATTTTATATTAAAAACAGAAATGGTACCTGGTCTAAAGGAAATGATTTCTCACAACCTAGTGATGTTACCTTTGTTGAAAATGATTCTACAATTAGAACAGTTGGTCCTATTAATAACGTGCATCATGAGAATACTATATCAGGACCTTTGTTAGTAATTGATAAAAGCACTAACATTGCTATACCTACAACTAAATTTATTCAAGATGACGAATATTGGATATACGAACCTGTAACAAGATTAGGCATAGTTGATGCAAATAATCCTCCTGGTCCTTTAAACTTAGATTGGATAAGAACTTATAATATACCATTAGCTTCATTAGGACAAACAAGTGGTTATACAAATGAAGGTGCGTTTTCAATTTATGAAAAGAAAGGATCAACATTTGTTAGAATTAATGTATTTACAGTTCCAAATGCAATGGACGGAAGACGCTTAGGTAATCAAATTAAGTTTAGACAAATAGACGCAGATACTTATAAATTATTTGTTCATGCAAAAGGAAATGAAACAGAAACCAACGAAGGAAGAATTTACATATTTGATAAAAATGCAACAGATGATTGGGCATTAGGAAATGATAACAAATATAGAGGATTGTATCAAACCAATGCAAGTTATTTTACAGGTGATATGGTTAGAGTGGGTGATGCAATTTATGAAGCACAAACAAATCTTACACCTGGTGCATTTGTCCAAAGCCAATGGACTGAAAAAACCTCAGGTGTAGATCTGTTAGGATACTTACCAAATGATACAGCATTTTCAATGACTGACAGTGTCCTTGAACAAAAATTCTTAGAAGAATTTGCAGAGGATTTTGACTTGAGTACAGATGGTTCTGTTTTAATTGCTACTGCTAGATATTTGAACACAAATGATAGTAGTATTCCTAATAGAAAAATAGTTGTGTATAGAAAAAATGGAAATCATTATCAATATAGTCAAACTTTAGAACCATTTGATACTGTTGAAGATTATGGAGCAACAATTTCTATATCCAACGATGGTAAAAAAATTGCCGTAGGTGCACCACTTAATAATGAAAAAACAATTAGAGGTGGCTGTGTATACATTTATATACAGTCAGGCACAGAATTTGTTTACAAGCAGACTATAAGACCGTTAGATACAACTCCTAATACTAGATTTGGAGCTAAATTAGACTTTGACGGTAATACGTTAGCAGTAAATTCAGCAGGCGGCGATATTGTAACTACTACTTCGTTTGATCAAAACAGTACTACGTATGATTCAAATACCACTGCTTTTGCTGTTGCTGATAATGATAGCGGATTAGTAAGCATTTACGAAACAGTAAATGATACTTTATTATTTGGACAAGATTTTAATTTTAGTACGGATACACAAGATTTTGGCTCAATTATGTTAGTGTCTGATAATCACGTATACCTAGGTTTACCAAAACAAAATGTAACCACAAACAATACAGTAGATAAAGGTGTTGTTGCAGAATATAGAAAACCACTAGGAACGACAACTTGGAGTAAAATAAGAACTCCTGTTCTTCCTGCAGATACGAGTAAGTTTAAAGGCGTATTTTTGTTTGATAAAAATGATAACAGTTTAGTTACATACCTTGATTATATAGATCCATTACAAGGAAAAATTGCAGGCGCGGCAGAACAAGAAATTAGTTTTAAAACCAGTTATGACCCTGCCAAGTATTCTGTTAGTACAGCAACAGGAATCACAGCCCAACCATTAGACTATACGGCAGAAAAATGGGTAGGAAAACTTTGGTGGGATATAGGATCAGCAAGATTTATTAATCATCATCAAGGAGATATCACAGAATCTACACAAAACTTTAACAAATTATTTACTGGCAATACAGTAGATGTATATGAGTGGGTAGAATCAAAACTCTTACCTAGTGCATGGGATTCACAATCAGGAACAGAAACAGGTTTGACTAATGGTATAAGCGGTAGTACAAAATATGGTGATACGGCATATTCTGTTAGAAGAATCTATGATGAAGCAACACAAACATTTTCTAACAACTATTACTATTGGGTAAAAAATAAAAGAACATTACCTGCTGTAGATAATAGAGTAACCACAGGATATGATGTTGCACAGATTATAACCAACCCTGCAAATGCAGGATTGAGATTTGTAGCTATCTTAGGCGATAATAGATGGGCAATATTTAATTGTGAAGATTTGGTACAGGACAAAGAAATAGGAATCAGTTTCAACTGGTGGACTATAGAAAATCAAAAACAAAATACACATAATGAATATCAATTGTTAACTGATGGATTAGCAACAAGTGTTCCAAGATCCGAAATTGAACAAAAATGGTTTGATAGTTTAGTAGGTTTTGATTTACAAGATAGACCCGTACCTGATGTCAACTTGCCGTTAAGACAAAAATATGGAAATTTAAATGAACCTAGACAGAGTTGGTTCGTAAATAAAACTGAAGCAAGGAAACAATTTATTGAAAGGGTCAACAATGTTCTAAGTAAAGAATTAATAGTAGACGAAAAAGACCTTTCTGATTTAAGCACTATAGATCCTCAACCTACTAATGCAACAGGTAGATATGACACTACGTCAGATACCTATGCACAATTATCATTTGTAAGTGTCGCTAGAGTAAAACAAGCAAGTATAACTCTTGAAGTTGAAAACGGAAACATTGTCAATGCAATTATAAATGATAGCGGAGCGGGATATATAAATCCACCGTCATATGTGATATCAGATACACAAGGCTCAGGTTGTGACTTATCATTTACACTTGATACAAACGGAAGTATATCTTCTGTGAATATTGATAAATCTGGACAAAATTATACAGCAAATGTAAGCATTGAAATAAGAAAATTCTCAGTGCTGGTAAAGAACGATGAAACTGTAGGTGGCAAATGGGCAATATTTTCTTGGACTGGAAATGAATGGCAAAGAACAAATACGCAATCATTTGATGTAAACGCTTATTGGCAATATATAGATTGGTACAAAACAGGATATAACAAATTTACACCTATAGATTTTACAGTTGATGCAAGTTATCAGTTAAGTGGCTTACAAGATGCTGTAGGAAATGTAGTTAAAATTCAAAACGTAGGTTCAGGCGGTTGGTTATTGTTACAGAAAACAGGTAATACAGACTCAAGTGACTATACAGTTAACTATGATACAATAGGCAGACAAAACGGTACTATTGAATTTAAAAATTCTTTGTATGATGTAACAAATGAAAACATTGCATATGATGGTGCTAGTTTTGATAAGATATTTTATGATACAGAACCTGTTGAAGAATTTAGAAGAATTATAACTGCTTTAAAAACAAAAATACTGACTGATGATTTAGCAAGTAACTGGAACCAATTATTTTTTGCAAGTTTAAGATATGTGTTTGCAGAACAACCTAATGTCGATTCGGCATTTAAAACAAGTTATATCAAAGCTAAACACAATATTGGTGAATTATCGCAAAAAGTAAACTTCCAAAATGACAATTTATCCAGCTATGAAAGTTATGTAAGGGAAGTTAAACCTTATAAGACAAAAATTAGAGAATACCTATCATCGTACGAAAGTATAGATCCGTCAGCAACTTCAGTTACTGATTTTGATTTACCTCCATTATATAATTTAGATGCAGGAAAAATTATTCCACAAAGTGTCCAGATTGTAGATAACAAAGTTGTATCAGGAACATCTGACATTTTAAATTATCCAAGTAAACATTGGGCTGATAATGTTGGCTTTGAACTGACAGCCATTGATATAGCAGATTCAGGATCAGGTTACAATACAGCACCTGTTATTAAAATTTCCGGCGGCGGCGGAAGCGGAGCACAAGCTAGAGCATTTATCGGTACAGATGGAAAACTAACAGCAGTAGAAGTAACAAACGGAGGTAGTGGATATCTATCCAGACCAACTATTGAAGTTCAAGGGTCACAAGATGATGGAGCCACACAAGCAAGGTTAAGTCCAATACTAGGAAATGGCAAGGCAAAAGCGATGCATGTCGTATGTAAATTTGACAGGGTCTCGGGTGTGTACTTATTTAATACGCTTTCGGAATCTCAAACTTTCACTGCATCAGTTGACCAACAAATATTTAATTTAAAATGGCCAGTGCAATTAAAATCAACTAGAATTAAGGTTACAGTGGACGGTCTAGAATCGTTAAGAAGTGAATATACTTTTGATAATATTAAAGACACTTCTAAAGGTTATACAAGAAACTATGGCAGAATTACATTTTCACAACCTCAATCCGCAGGTTCAAACATAGTCATAACATATGACAAAGCTCCTGATTTATTACGAGCTCAAGATAGAATCAATTTGTATTACAATCCAGGAACAGGAATGTTCGGAAAAGAACTTGGACAAGTGTTAGAAGGTATCGATTATGGAGGAGTTGAAGTAAGCAGTTATAGTTTTGGCACAGGTACAGGTTGGGATTCAGATCCTTGGTTTGCAGGGACATATGATACTTTTGATACAAATTATGATGATGAAATATTTCAGTTAGACGGTAGCACAGAAATATTTACTTTGAGTAAACCTTTAGCAAATGGCATAATTTATAATGTGTATAAAAACGGTGTTAGAATAGATGATCCTAATTACGGAACCGGAGCACAAACTAATACAAATGCAGTTATGTCAAGTATAACCGGTGACGGAACCACACAAACAGTAACAATTGAAAAATCTGTAACAAGTTTTCAAGCTAACGATATTGTTGTTATTAGAAAAACGACATCAGATGGATCATTCTTACCAGATCCTAGATCTTATGATACTTTATTAAGTGGAGGAGATTTACAATTTACAACAGCTAAAGGTATTAATCCAGAAGAAATAGTTGTTGACGGAGATGGATTTGTTACGCCTACTACATCTAAAGGTCCAGAAGAACAAGTACCAGGACAAATTTTAGATTCAGTAGATATAAAAGTTTTCCATAGACCTAAAAGTGGAGGAAGTATACTTTCAAGTAATTCGTATAATGCTAACGGCACAGAAGTAGAATTCAAATTTGGAATACAACCTCAAAACAAAGATAGTTTGTTTGTAAAAATTGGTGATATAATTCAAAATCAAACTACTTATACAGTAGACTATAGATTAAAAACAGTTAGATTTAACAATCCTCCTAATGCTAACAGTTCTGTTAATATTTTAAGTGTTAGTGGAAATGGTGAAAATGTTTTAGAAGCAGATGAATTTATTGGTGATGGAAGTGCAACACAATTTGTTACAAAAGCAAGATTTACAAGGCAATTAGATTATTATGCTACCGTAAACGGAGTTGCAGTAGAGTCAGTTTTAATTCCTAGCACAGATAGTACAGACGAGGATGCAAAAGCAGTACTTTCATTTGGTACTGCTCCACCAGACAATAGCATTATTAATTTTGCAGTATATTCAGCTGTAGATAACTTTTCAAAATTAGAAGTTAACGACTTTACCGGCGACGGCAGTACTAAAATATTTACGTTGGCAAAAACACCATATAGTGCAAAACCAAATAGTCATAATGTAATTGTAAAACTAGGAAACAAAATTTTAAATCCTGGATACAATCAACAGTTTACAGTGGAAGCAGGTGTATCACAGTACTACTTAGAAATATGGCAAAGACCAATCGGAAGTTTTGATAACAGTGACGTGTTAGTCTTGTTAAATGGCAAAGAATTAAAAATTGCAACTGAATATAATATTAGGCCTGCAAACAGTTCGGTTATATTGGAACCAGGTGTAGGTAATGCTGGAGACATTTTAGAAGTTTATATGAGAACAGACGGCGATTATGCATTTGGAAGTATTCAGGTTGTAAACAGTCAAAATACTTGGGTCGATAGCGGATCACAATTACAACTTAATACTGCACCAGCAGACGGAGAAGTTCTTACTGTCTATACTTTTAACAAACATGACGTACAGAGTTTTGAAAGAATAAATTATGATGTTGTAGCAAGATCAACATTATCAGTAGGAAGTGCTGACCATATTGAATACAATCATCTAAGAGCAGGATTAATTAAATTAAGAAAGCCGGCAATTGATGCACAATTTGTTTTTGTTACAGTTAATGGTAATTTAAAATCACCGAGTGTTGATTATACACTTACTGACGATAAAATGTTTATAAAGTATAAAGAATCTTTTGCAGATAATGATGTAATAGAACTAATACAATTTAGCAGTGATGGTCCTAGCCAACCTAAATTTGGATTTAGTCAATTTAAAGATATATTGAATAGAAATATTTACAAAAGATTAGGAGACATTAATTCTGTTAAACTTACTAGACCTTTGCAAATTACAGATAAGGAAATACATGTAGATGATGCCAGTTCATTAAGTGCACCAGATAAAACAAGCAGTATTCCGGGAATAATTTTTATTAACGGAGAACGAATAACGTATTTGGTAAAAGTAGGTAATGTGTTAAAACAGATTCAAAGATCTACTTTAGGTACTGGAGCACCAGAAGTACACGATATTGGTAGTGATGTGTATAATGCTAATATACAGCAAACGGCTCCTTATGCAGATACTACTATTACAGAAAACTTTAGTGGCGATGGTTCGACAAGCACATTTATACTTGGATTTACACCAAATTCAGTTAACGAATTTGAAGTATTTGTAGGAGGAAAACGTTTGAGAAAGAACGCAATAAGCATGTTTGATCCTACTAAAGATCAAGATTCACCAGAAGCTGACGTAATATCTCCAGCTGAATTTTCAGTCACAGGATCAAGTAATGTACTTACTTTAACAAATACGCCAGCTGTTAACGTTAAAATACAAGTTATACGTAAACAAGGAACACGATGGGCAGATCCAGGAGTTTCACTTAATGATGCGGAAAGTTTGGTAGCACGTTTCTTTAAGGCGGAAAAGGTGGAGCTACCAAAATAAATACAGTTGTAGGAAAACAATATGATTGACACTTTTAAAGAACAAAACGGGGTATTACTCCAAGGACACATAAAAATAACAAATCCTGAATCAGGCGAAATTCTTGTTGATAAAAGAAACGCTATTCATTATGAAAATATGAGTATTTCATTAGCAGAAAGTTTAGCTAATGCAGGCTCTGGTTTTATATACGAAATGGCTTTTGGAAACGGTGGAACCAGCATAGATCCAACAGGTATTATTACATATTTAACTCCTAATTCTACAGGCACTAATGCAAGTCTATATAATCAAACATACGTAAAAGTTGTTGATGATAGAAGTGTTAACAATACAGACCCTGCTAGAAATAAGATTGAATCAAGACATGTAAGTGGTACAAACTATACAGACATTTTAGTTACTTGCTTATTGGATTATGGTGAACCAACAGGACAGGACGCTCTTGATAATGCCACTGATGCAAACAGCTTATATGTATTTGACGAATTAGGTTTGGTTAGTTACAATACATCGGGCACTGGAAGATTACTTACACATGTTATATTCCATCCTGTACAAAAAAGTCTTAATAGACTTGTACAGATTGATTATACTGTGAGAGTTCAAAGTTTATCTGGGTTGAATGAATAATGGCTTATACTATAAATTATGCTGACACAAACAAAGGAACTATTTCTATTGAAGATAGTACAATTAATCAATCAACAAGTCTTGATATTCCCGGAAGAAATACAACAAGTTATGGATCAGTCATTGCAAATAGTTTTCTAAATTTATTAGAAAATTTTGCAAATACTTCAGCACCTAGGAACCCAATACAAGGACAGTTATGGTATGATAGTTCTACTGGTGTTAACACTCTAAAACTATATGACGGAACTGGTTGGATAAATGCAAGTGGTTTGAAAAAAGGAAATACTGCACCAACTGTATCATCTGCTCTGACTGGAGACTTATGGAGTGATACTGATAATAATCAATTATATATTTTTACAGGATCTGGTTGGACACTAGTAGGTCCTGAATATAGTGATGGTTTACTGACAGGATCTAAACCAGTAGTAGTAACAGGTAAAGATGAAATCAATTATACAATACTACAAGTAGAAGTAGCAGGTAGTCCTGTTGCAATTTATAGTACAAAAAGTTTTCAACCTAAAACAACTATTGTTGGATTTACAACTATTAACCCGGGTATAAACTTATCTTCAATTGATATAGGAGGAGCAGGCGTAGGTAAATTTTATGGTACAAGTGAAAAGGCTGAAAATTTACTTATAGGTGGTACAAGCATATCAGCAACAAAATTTTTAAGAAGTGATGTTACAAGTACTTCCGATGAACAAATTATTGTTAGTAACAACAAAGGTATACAAGTTGGGCAAGATGCTATTGTTACTCTTGATGTGCAGGGAACTTCTGGAGTCGTAACAAACTTAACATCTGGTGCACCAATTGATTTTAAAGTAAATAATTTAGGTACACAGAAAAATGTTATACGAATTGACTCTACAGAAAAAGTTGGAATCAATACATTGTCACCTGCTGAAGCATTAGATGTATCAGGGTCTATACAAGCAAGTAACAATTTAATAATACAAGGAACAACAGATAGTACAAGCATTGGAACAGGTGCTGTAAAGATATCAGGCGGCGTTGGAATAGCCAAAAAATTATATGTAGGTACAGATTTAAATGTTGCAGGAACAGGAACAACAGGAACAATAGTTCCATCAGCGACACAAACCTATAATTTAGGTACAGCAGATAAAAGATGGGCAAGTGTAAACTCTGTAGAATTTAGAGGTAACTTGATAGGAAACGTTACAGGTACTGTTACAGGTGGATCTGCTAACGCAAATAAGTTGACAAGTTCTAGTACATTCGAGCTTACAGGTGATGTAAGTTCAAACCAAATTACGTTTGACGGGCAAACTGGTGGTACAACTAAGGTATTTACAACTGCAATAAGCAATACATTTATTGCAAACAAGACACTAGTTACTACTCCAAATACAGATGATGAAATAATTATTAACAGAATTTCTGGAGACAGCACAGGTGTGTTTAAGATTTCACAGCAATCTTTGGTAAGTTCTGTACCAGTTATTCCAATAGGAACTATTGTGCCATTCGGCGGAGTAAACATTCCGGCAGGTTGGTTATTGTGTGACGGTAGAGAAGTAAAAATTTCAGATTATTTAAGTTTGTATAACACTGTATTGTATCAGTTCAAAGATCAGAGTCAGGTCACATCAGGACAATTTGGATTACCAGACTTTAGAGGACGTTTTCCTCTTGGTGCTGATAATTTGGGTGGTACAAGTGCTAATAGAGTGACTGACGTAAACGCTGACACAGTAGGACTTGGTTCAGGTGTAGAAAGTCGTGCAATTGATGTTAGAAACTTACCTGAACACGAACATGATTTGAGATCACCTAAAGGTGCTCAGTTTTATGTTATTTTAGATGACAGCGGTACGCCACAGGATGCTGACACTATTCCTTATGACGCACCTACAGGAACAAATGCAGGTCAAGCCAGAACTTCTTCCGGCGGTGTTTTAAATAGAAGAAACATTCAATATAATGAACAAACAGGTTTAGAAACTTACGAAATATTTGATATATCAGAACTAGGAACACCATTCAATGTTATGAATCCGTTCTTAACAGTCAAATACATAATTTATTCAGGAGTTGGCGGCTAATGGCATATCAAATCAATAAAACAAGTGGAGCACTTTTAGTTAATCTTGCAGACGGTCAAATAGATACAAATTCTACTGATATTACGCTGATAGGAAAAAATTATTCTGGATTTGGTGAATCAATAAACGAAAATTTTGTAAAAATTTTAGAAAATTTTGCTAATTCGTCAGCTCCAGCAAATCCTTTGGCAGGACAAATTTGGTGGGATACAACAAGTCAAAGATTACAAGTTTATACAGGTACAGCTTGGACTACAGGCGGAGGTCCTATAGTAAGTGCTTCAAGACCAGAAATGGTTGCAGGAGATCTATGGATTAATAATGAACAAAATCAAATTTACTTTTTTGACGGCACTGACTTAGAACTTGCAGGTCCTATATACAATGCCTTCCAAGGTAAATCAGGTCCAGAAACAGTTACAGTTCTTGACAACACTGGTACAAGTAGAACTATTGTAAAGTATTGGGTTGGTGGTTCGCTTGTAGGACTTTGGAGTAAGATTGCTTTTACACCGCAGAATATTGATACTATTCCAGGATATAGCGGAGATGTTTTAAAAGGATTTAATGTTGTTGATTCAGACTTTGTGTTTGCAGGTACAGCCACTAGAACACAATCACTTGTTGACCAACAAGGAGTTGTAAGATCAGCAGGACAGTTTTTAGCAAGTGATTCTGATGATTCTACAAGTGGTGCTCTTGCTGTAAGAAACAATAATGGTGTTACAATAGGACTTACTGATAATAATGTAATCAAGGTTACAAATTTAGGAGTTGTATCTGAAAATAATGTTTCAGGAGAAAACTATATTATTAGAATGACTACTAGTCTTGGAAAAAGAGATGCAGTAACAATTGATTCGACAAACAGTAGAGTAGGAATTTATAATTCTTCGCCAAGTGCAACACTAGACGTAACAGGAGATATGAAGGTATCTGGTAATTTTACAGTTGCTGGTACCCAAACTATTTTAGATGTACAAACTTTAAGAGTAAGAGACAAACAAATACAGTTAGCAAGAGGCGATGATAGTACATTATTAGATAATGCAGGTGTTGATGAATCAGGAATCACAGTAGAATCATCAGGCGGTAACAAAGAATGGTTATGGAAAAATGCAACAAACTCTTGGACATCAAATGTAAACATAAATTTAACTGGTTCAGCAAAACTTCAATCTAACGGAGTTGATTTGATTGACGGCACAACTGCACCAGGTATTACAGCTATTGGTAATTTGACAAGTGCAAATATTGGAAACATGAGTTTTTCTGGTATTACAATTGGCACTGGCACACCAAGTGGATCTAACGGATTGCTGTTAAACCTTGCAGGTGATGTAAACATGGTACAGGCAAGGAAAATTAGAAACGTTCAGGACCCAGTGCTTGATCAAGATGTGGCTACTAAAGCATACGTTGACTCTAGCATTGATTTAGAAGTGATTCCTTTAACATTAGACATCACAGGTTTAGGTACAGGTTCAACTCTTAACACAAATATAGCAACTATTATCAACGATATTGCTCCTTCAACCACAAAAAGAGATGGTACAGAAGCAAGAGTACATTGTACATCAACTGTAGGTGCTACAGCAACACTAGAAGCTTCGAATTTGAATGCCAGTTTTAATAAAAGTTTAGAAACAGTACAAAAATTAGATGGTAGTGGCAATGATGATGGTTCAGCTTCTGTAATTGGAGATGCAACATTTAACAACGTTACTGGTGCTATTACATCAACAGTGGCAAGATCACTTAAATTATTTAGAGTTAATAACGGTTCCTGGGGGTATGTGCAAGACCTAACTCCGGGCAATTTAGTATAAATACATGTAACACACGATTAGGGGTTAATAAATGGCGTATATAATAAATTTAACAAACGGTACACAGTTAACTTCGGTAGAAGATGGCACTATTGACCAAAGTACAACGCTGAAATTAGTCGGCAAAAACTATGCAGGTTACGGTGAAATCCAAAACGAAAACTTTGTGCATTTGCTTGAAAATTTTTCCAGTGCAAATCAACCGGCAAGTCCGTTGTCGGGTCAAATTTGGTTTGACAGTTCGGTAAAAAAACTAAAATTCTATGACGGAACAAAATTTAGAACAACAGGTGGAGCAGAAGTATCCACAAGTCAACCAGTAGGCTTAACAACTGGTGATTTTTGGTGGGATACTACTAATAATCAACTTTATGCACAGAATGCCGCAGGCGCTTTTACCCTAATTGGTCCGCAAAGCATTGGTGAAACTGTTACAGCAATGGTAACAGCACAAGTTAAAGACAATAATCAAGTAAACAGAACCGTTATAAAAGGTACAATCGAAGATAATACAGTTTTTATTATAAGCAATTCTGAATTTACTATTGATAGTACAGATGCAAGTAATGTTATTACAGGATTTGACGTTGTAAGACAGGGAATTACATTAAGAAACACAACATCTGCAACTAATGGAGTAACAACAAGCTCACACAGATTCTATGGTACTGCAACCAACGCCGATAGATTAAATGGGCAACCAGCATCTAGTTATGCATTGTCAGGTAATGCAAACTTTTCAAGTGTGGTACGATTCGGAGACACAGGATTTACAGTAGGTGCGGCAAATGATTTATTCATAGGTGTAGATACAACAGGTTCAGGAGATGAAGCTGTTATAGAAAACACTGTAGGACAAAAAATAAGATTTAAAGTGAAGTCATCGGGTGGGGTAACAACAGAACCTTTCCATATATCAGCAGTCGGACTTATTCCAACCCTTACTGCAACATATGATATTGGTGATGTAAACTATAAATGGCGAAATGTTTACGCAAATTCATTTATAGGTTTGGCAACAAATGCAACAAACTTACAAGTTGGTTCTAATTTTAGGACAGGTGACGTAAATGCAACGAACAATACTGTTGCAGTTAGAGATTCAAGTGGTAATTTAGCGGCAAATACATTTAACGGTATTGCAACATCAGCCAAATATGCTGACTTGGCAGAAAAATATATTACAGATGCAACTTATCCGGTAGGAACACTAATGGCAATTGGTGGAGAAAAAGAAGCAACTGCTATTGATAAAGCAGATAGTAATATATGTATAGGTGTTATAAGTTCACAACCTGCATACTTAATGAATTCTGATTCAGAAGGACAAGCAATAGCACTAGTCGGAAGAGTGCCTGTAAGAATTACAGGTCCAGTAAATAAAGGGGAAGCAGTCCATGTTGCTAAAAATGGCACAGCAAGTGTTGACGGTGAAGGTCAATTGATTGGTATTGCTTTAGAAGATAACGACAGACATGAAGAAACATTGGTTGAATGTATTTTAAAGTTATAAAGTATAAGGAAGTATTATGGCAGTAGGAGATACAATTACAGCGGCTCGTTATAATATAATACGAGCAAGAATTGCCGCAATTTTAGGTTTAGGAGCAGGTGACGAAGGATACGGACAAGGGGTATCAAGTACCACTGTAGCCGCAGGCTCAACTGTAACTGCATCACAAATGGTGAATTTATATGACGACATGGTTAAATGCCGTTTACACCAAACAGGTTCAACACCAACGGAAGTTGTTGCTCCGGTGATAGGAAACACAATTGAAGATAGTAATGCCACAAGTAAAAAAGGTTATGCTCAATTTGAATCTTTAAGCACAACTTGCCAGACATCTAGATTAAATGTGGATGCAGGGCAATTAGGATTACAGTCAGGTATTTCAAGTTCAAGAACTGCTAATTGGTCTTCGGACATTACGCATATTGTAACAGTAACATTTGGCGGATACACAGTGACTAACGGTGACGGTTCAAACACCGTGATTAGTGCCAATGATCACATGCGTGTATTTTTCAATGCAGGCGGTACAATACTATTCAGTGGTAGTATAGGATCTGGAAACTCAACTATTAACAATGATTGGCGTAACTTAATGTCTTCAGTAGGCACTGTTGCTTTTGGACGATCAACTACATCAAATGGTTCCGTAGGAACATCATATGGATTTGCAAATTTACCTACATCATACATTACAATTTTCAATAAAACAGCTTCGGCTTACAGTGCAAACGATTATTTGATTGAAGGACAAAAAAACAATAATGTTTTAACATTTAGAATAACATTTAATGAAGATAAAGGTCCAAATCCAAATTTTGATGAACCTGTAACTGCAACTACAACCAGTACTGTGCAAATGAATAGGCCAAACAACGCTAGTTCAGTAGATATCACAGCACCAACTTTCGCTAATAGCTCAACCTTATAGGAGTAAATAGTTATACATAAACTAGGAGTATAACTATGGACGAAGCATTAGAAAAAGCGTTAGATTTTTCTAACTATATGGTTACTTTCAATAATCAAAAAAGAATAATTCGAGAAGAATTTTTGGAAGACTTGTTAATATACCAAAACGGTGGTATGTTTACTATAACAAAAGAACTTATTTGTTTTATTGAACATTTGACAAACACAGGTAACACTAAATCAGTCATTATTGATGATAACAATACTCCGATATTAATTAAAGACCTATCTAAATTTATGTATGATGTAAAAATACAATATCAAGAAGTATCTACAAAATATTATGAAAAATATCAAAAGATGGTAGATAAAAGAAATGTGGAAAGCATAGTTGATGTCTAATGGGATATTATGTTTTGCAAATAACAATGGTAAAATTGATTATTTAAAACAAGCTATTTTTCTTGCCAACAGAGCAAAACAATATCTTAATTTACCAGTGAGTATAGCAACCAGTAGTAAACGTGATCTTGATTATCTTTATAAAGAACAAGCAAGTATATTTGACCATATAATAGAAATACCTGATGTCTATGATAACACAAAAAGATATTACAACGGAAGTCTAAACTACGAATATCTGCTTTTTAAAAATTATAATAGAACAAACAGTTACAATTTATCTCCTTATAACAAAACTTTAGTAATGGATACAGATGTTATAATTTGCAATGACAGTTTATCTAAAGCATTTAATATGGTTGAAGATTTTCAAATTTACAGACACTGTGTAGATTTATGTGACTGGAGAGATTCTTCAGAATTTAATTTTATAAATGACATAGGAATTCCTTTTTACTGGGCTACATGTTTTTATTTTAAAAAAACTGCAAATACAAAAATCTTTTTTGATCTAATGAAACACTTAGAGAAAAATTGGATCCATTATTCAAGAATATATAATTTAGGAAGTAAAAATTTTAGAAACGATCATATTTTTAGTATTGCAATACATATGATGAACGGATATGAGATTGGTGATTGGGCAAAATGTTTGCCAGGAAAGTTATTTTATACACTAGACAGAGATCAGATATACCAAATAAAAGATAACAAGCTAAAATTTTTGGTAGAAAAAGAAAACCGATCTGGAGAATATACACTTGCTTCAACTAACGGATCAAATGTACACGTAATGAATAAATTTAGTTTGGAAAAAGTAATATGAAACAAGGATATTTGATGATAGCCAGCGGAAAAGAGTATGTCAAGCAGGCCTGCTTATGTGCAATGAGTATTAAAGCTACACAAGAAATAAAAAACGTGTCTATTGTTACTTTGGACGAAGTACCAAAGAAGTATAAAAAACTATTCGATAAAATTATTGATATTCCTTGGATCGTAGACGGCGACGATACCTACTACCTAACAGAACAAAGATGGAAAGCATTTCACGTGTCACCTTATGACGAAACAGTTGTATTAGATACTGACATGTTATTTTTAAGTAACGTAAGTCATTGGTGGAATATACTTGATAGATATGATGTATTTTTGACAAGTAAAGTTTTTACTTATAGAAATCAACCGGTTACAAGTGATTTTTATAGAAAAGCATTTGTTGAAAATAAATTGCCTAATTTGTATTGTGGCATACACTATTTTAAACAAAACGATATAGCACTAAAGTATTACAAACAATTAGAGAATGTATGTCATAATCATACAGATTATTATAATACATTCGTAAAAAAGTCAAAACCAAAAGTTACTAATACAAAAGGACAAACGTTTATATTATCTAGTATGGATATAAATCATGCAATTACGTCTTTACATCTAAATTTAAAAAACATTACAAACAATTCTGTTAATTTTATTCACATGAAAAGTAAAGTACAAAATGTAAAAGATATAGGAGAAAAATGGACTGATACAATTCCATACTATATGACTGATGATCTAAAATTAAAAATTGGAAATTATAATCAGCACGGTGTTTTTCATTATACAGAAAAATCTTTTTGTAACAGCGTTATTAAAAAATATGAAGGTAAAGTTTTATGAAACATGTAAAAGTTGAAACGCCACAATACGTATCATTTGATCAACAAACAGGCACAATTATGGGTATCGGACCCACACCACTGGAGGGATTTCAAAAACTACAGGTTACAGAAGAAGAAGTGGAGCCTATTAAAAGTTTAAGAGAAAAAATGACAGATTATGTTGTGGTGTACAATAGAAAAGAAAAACAATTTAAATTAAAAAAAATAGTAGTGATAAAAGAAGGAATAACATATAAGAAAATAGACAAGGTTGGAAAAGATAAGGATTTCGATATAATTTTAAATATAAACAGTAAAAAGAATGTTTGTAATATTAACACCAACGAAGAACTTTTAGATATAATGAAAAAGTCAAATATAGATTTAAGAAAAGATGTAACTTTTAGTATTACTAAAAAAGATGATCCACATATACTATATGACATAATAACATTTAATATTACAGATAAAAGCGAGAAACCAATTAAAATTGAATCTAAATATGATGTTTATACAAACAGTGACATGGCAGAATGTGTTTATGGAGAAATTAAATGAAAGTAAAATTAGCTGAAGTAGATATTATATATCTAAGTTATGATGAACCTAATGCAGAAAAAAATTATGCAGACTTACTTACAAAAGTTCCTTGGGCTAAAAGAGTGCATGGAGTAAAAGGATCTGATGCGGCCCACAAAGCATGTGCTAAATTAAGCTCAACAGATAGGTTTGTTACAGTTGACGGTGATAATACAGTCAGGCAGGAATTTATAAATCAAGTCTTAGACTTTGACGAACATACTGATCTCGAACACAGCGTAATAAGTTGGTGCGGTCGAAATACAATTAATGGCTTGCTGTATGGCAATGGTGGCTTAAAATGTTGGCCAAAAGAATTTGTGCTCGATATGAAAACACATGAAAATGCTGATCCTGGAAATCCACATGCACAAGTAGATTTCTGTTGGGACGTACAATATATTCAGCAGAATAGTTGTTATTCAGATGTTCACAATAATGAAACTCCTCATCAGGCGTGGAGAGCAGGTTTCAGAGAAGGTGTTAAAATGGCTCTTGATCGAGGAGTTAAACCTACAAAGGAAGAATTTTTAAATGGACATTGGAAAAATTTACATAGACTTTGGGTATGGCTAATGATAGGAGCAGATGTTAAAAACGGAAACTGGGCAATATTAGGAGCGAGAGAAGGATTGCATATGACAATGCTTACTGATTGGGATTATGTTAATGTAAGAGATTTTGAATATTTAAATGAACTTTGGGCTAATAGGGATGAAATGCCAGAAGACGTGGTACACTCGGAAATTTACAATTTAGGAGATTCTCTAATACAAGGTTTGGATATTCCTATTGCTGTGCAACCACTTAACGAAGAACAAAGTGCATTTTTCAAAACAGTATATCAAAACCCAGCAAGGAGCAGTGATCAGCAATTTGTGATCGACAAAGAATAATATGGAATTTGAATGGCAAAAACCTGACTATGTTTTAGAGAAGCTGAACTCAGTTGGCTGTGGTTTTTGTTTGGCCAAATGGACACAGGTTACTATGCACCTTGGATCAGGACTTACGCATAGTTGTCATCACCCAAAAGCACACCCTATTGATTTGAATGATCTTGCAACAAATCCAGGAGCATTGCATAACACAGGATTTAAGAAAAATGTAAGAAAACAAATGCTCCGAGGAGAACGTCCAGGAGAATGTGATTACTGTTGGCGTATAGAAGATAATACAGGTATGCATAGTGATAGGACATGGAAAAGCAGAGATCCTTTTAGTTGGCCAGACTTTGATAAAATTTCTAATATGACAGGAGACGAAGATGTGTATCCTAGATATGTAGAGGTTAGTTTTAGTAATGTATGTAATTTTAAATGCGGATACTGTGGTCCTGCCTTTAGCAGTAAATGGACGGACGAAATAAATGAACACGGACCTTATATGTTCAGTTTGATTAATTGGAGGTATAACGAGCCTGATCAATATCAAAAACAAATACCTAACCGTGAACATAATCCTTACATAGAAGCTTTTTGGAAATGGTTTCCTGAAGCAGTCAAACACATGCACACTTTTAGAATTACAGGTGGTGAACCTTTAATGAGTAAACATACCATAAAGGTAATGGATCACTTATTGAATAATCCTCAACCTAAGTTAGAATTATCGATTAATAGTAACGCATGTCCACCAGGAAATAAATGGAAAGAGTTTGTTGACAAGGTAAAGATATTAGAAGATAAAAAATGTATCAGTAAATTTGTGCTTTTTGTAAGTGCTGAAAGCGAAGGAGCTCAAGCAGAATATAATAGATTTGGTATGGATTGGAAAATGTTTACAGACAATGTTGAATATTTTTTAAAAACTACTGAAGGTAACTGTAGTTTTATGAGTGCGTTTAACGTTCTTAGTATACCAAGTTTTTATAAGTTTTTGAAATATGTTTCTGATCTTAAAGACATTTATATGGATGATGAAACACATTATCAAAGAATACTTGTAGATATACCATATGTAAGAAGTCCTGGATTTTTAGATGCAAAAATAGCCACACATGATCTAGTTGAAAAATATCTTTATCCTTGCATACCTTTTATGAAAGAAAACAAGTTTGATGATAGAGAAACACAAAAAATGATAAGAATAGTTGAAGATTTAGATGTTAGGAAAAATAAGCCTGCAGAGTTTGAAAAAGAAGCAATTGAAGGTAGACGTATGTTTTATGAATGGATTCAACAATATGATAAAAGGCGTGGTACTGATTTTGTAAAAACTTTTCCTGAGATGGATAAATTTTATGAGGATTGTAAAGCATGTATGATATAATCTTTATAAGTTATAATGAACCTAATGCAGAAGAAAATTTTGTTAATCTTTACGAAAGATTCAACAGTGTAGGATTGTTTGGTGAAAGAATAAAAAGAGTAAAAAATGTTAAAGGAATACACAATGCTCATAAGAAAGCGGCAAGTATAGCAAATACAGATTATTTTTTTGTTGTAGACGGAGATGCAGTAATTGTAGATGATTTCAATTTTGATTACAGAACTAAAGATAAGGATACAGTACATGTTTATAGATGTATGAATCCTATCAATGATTTAGTATACGGGTATGGCGGTGTAAAGTTATTTCCGACATGGCTAGCACAAAACATGGATACAAATACAAATGACATGACTACAAGTATTTCAAAAAATTTTAAAGTATTAAATCAAATATCAAATATTACAGCATTTAATACTGATCCTTTTAACACATGGAAAAGTGCTTTTCGAGAATGTGCAAAATTATCAAGTAAAACAATAGAAAGACAAAAAGAGGAGGAAACAAATGAAAGACTCAAAACTTGGACAACCGTGGGACACGATAGACAGTATGGCGAATACGCTTTGGCAGGCGCTACCGCTGGTATGGAGTTTGGC
>MDTE01143672.1_pt1 | contig 43258 bp, 35 predicted proteins | sample 811231 | NCBI WGS metagenome assembly MDTE01 (sample SAMN05326651, study PRJNA326480) | marine metagenome | isolation source: seawater | place: Indian Ocean: Red Sea | collected 2010
CATAGTCCATTAGACTTTCTACTTCAGTCGCCGGTGCTTTCTTATTTAGAAAAAAAGGAAATGACATTTCTACCCGGCCTTTTTCCGCATCCAAATGATCCACACCCTCAAAAAAATATTAATTAACTAAACAGATTCCTTTGCTCTTATAAGAATCTAACCTATATATCAGAAAAGAATATTTAAATATGGCACCCAACAAATCATATGATCCGAAAAGTTTAGCCAAATAACCTGATACGCCGCGTAGACCAAAATAACAAAAATTCCCAAAAAAAACTGTAATCTTTTATCATTTATACCTTCGATTATACGAGGCCACGCATACAATTGAATGGGCGTTAGATATAATGCAAGGCGATCGAAGCCGGTAGACCCACTTTGTACCAACAAAACAGAAATCAAAGATACTATAGCAATAGCAGACCAAGCTGGATTATCAAACAATAAAGACTTCCGATAGTAAATTAATAGTAGTATCGCTGCGGGGATACCATTCATCAACGCTCTAGGTATAGCGCCCCTCGATAACCACTTGCTATTTTCCATATTGAAATAGGTATTCCAAAAACCTTCAAAATTAAAAAACATATAGAAACTTATAATTACGATAAACACCAAGATAAAACTAAATAACTTCTTATTTTTTCTGTAAAAAGAAACTAGTATTAGAGGAAACATAATTACCAGCGATATGTGAAATAGAGAGCCCAAAAAAATAAGGGCTCCGTAACGCCACGGCCTACCATTCTCCATTTGTTTTAACGCAAAAAAAAGGAATCCGATCGCAAGACTTTGACGTAAATACCCCATTGAAACGACAATAACTAGGTAGGGAACTGCAATCAAACAAGCGAGCCATGGAAACGGTTGTGCTCGACAAAATGAAAATAAACCCCAGCAAAAAAATATCGCGCACAACAAATTAAAGCCATATACTCCCAAGCTTGTTCTGCCAATTAAAGCTCCAAAAAAATAATAGGCTGGACCACGTTTAAAAAATTCGCTTCCGTATATCTCTGAAAACGTCAAAGATCCTAATTGCTCATAGGTTGTCAAATACGAAAACCAGTCACATCCAACTTCATGTCTAAATCCAACAAAAAAAATAAATGTTAGAGCAGTAGCAAACCAAGTAATTCGATTAGTTGAAACGTTTACATGCGGACCTATTAGAAAAAATACGCCCGGAATCGAAAAAAGAACCCAGTAAAAAATCATGCCATACTGTTAGGGTTTACCAATTGGGAGTCTAAACCATGAACTAACATTAATGATTTCTCATCTTCCGACACCAAAATAGACAAACCCTAAATCCCTAACTGTAGAGGGATCAAACACATTACGGCCATCAAAGATCACCTTTTCTCGCATCCGCTCTGCTAGGCTAGCGAAATCTGGTCTCCTAAAGATATTCCATTCCGTCAAAATCAATAATGCATCAGCGCCTAGTAAGATTTCGTACTGCGTGTCCCCAAAATTAATCTGATCTGATACGTCACAAAAATCGCTAAAATTGTCCATGCCCAAAGGATCGAAAACAGATATTTGTGCATTTTTCTTTAACAATGCAGGAACAATTGTAAGACTTGGCGCTTCCCTCAAGTCATCCGTTTCAGGCTTAAAGGTTAGGCCCCATATAGCCAATGATTTATCTGATAGATCTTCTCCAAAGTACTTGGTAATTTTTTCTACAAGCACTAACTTCTGTTTTTCGTTGACCGTATGTACAGCATCAAGAATCTTGAAATCGTATCCTTCCTCAAAGGCTATGCTTTGCAAAGCTTGAGTATCTTTTGGAAAACACGAGCCACCATATCCACAACCAGGATAAAGAAAATCATAGCCAATGCGAGGATCGGATCCAATACCTTTTCGAACTAACTCAATATCAGCCCCCACCCTCTCCGCTATATTGGCCATCTCATTCATAAACGATATTCTAGTGGCCAGCATAGAATTGGCACCTTGCTTAGTCAATTCAGATGAACGAATATCCATCGCAATTATACGTTCATGATTTCTATTAAATGGCGCATAGAGCTCTCGCAGTATATTTTCACTTTGATCTGTATCCGTACCTATTACAATACGATCTGGCTTTTGAAAATCTTCTACTGCTGAACCTTCCTTTAGAAATTCTGGATTAGATGCTAAGGAGAAATCTAGGGAAACAGAACGCGCCTCAAGTTGGTCATCTATAATTTGTCTAATTTTTGAGGAGGTACCAACAGGCACGGTTGATTTCACAACTACCACTTTATAGTCGTTAATTTCCCTTCCAATAGTTTTTGCCACATCAAACATATTTTCCAGATTAGACGAGCCATCCTGCTTTGGCGGCGTATCAACTGCTATAAAAATTACCTCACCAAATTCTACACCGGCAACCACGTCACTTGAAAACATAAGTGTATTTGTTTTGAGACCAGTAGTGACTAAATCGGATAAGCCCTTCTCGTAAAATGGCACTTTCCCCATTAATAAACTATCAATTTTCTTTTGATCACGATCCACACATAAAACTGAATGACCAACCTCCGAAAAACAAGCGGCAGAAACAAGTCCAACGTACCCTGCACCAATAAATGTAATTTTCATTGAGAACTCAACTATGAAGTAAAGTGAATAAAAAAACTATAATAAAGAATAATTTGATTGCAACATTAATAGACAGTCATACGATAATCGCTATCTTTGGAACGCAAAATTGAATGCCAACTCAAAAAACCAATATGCTATTGATGGTAACAATTTTTTTACCAGAACCGTTAATTTTTCTAAACCCAATTATACAAATTTTTACCGCTAAACCTAAGGCGTCGAGTTGAAAAATTTGATAGAGATAATCCTTTGATTTTGTGGGGAATTCTGTGATTAAGGACTAAACTGAAATGTCAAAAACAGATGAAGCCACAAAAGATAAAGCTCTCGCAAATTTAGCATTTTTTATCGGAGTAGCAGTATGGGTAACAATGTTTCCTTGCACAGAACACCTGTTAAGCAGGTGGACCCGATAACTATAGCATTTGTTCGGCTAGGTATCGGTGGATTAATTTTGGTATCATTTTTGCGTTATTCAACAACTCACAGATCAATCTGAGAAAATTTCCCTGGAGAAAAGTATTTTTTCTGGGAATCCTTGGTGTTTCTGGTTCGACTGTGCTAGTCACATTCGGTATCAAGTTTTAAAGTTCACTCACCTCCGCACTTGTTGCAACAACGGGGCCTATTTTAGCCACTTTACTATTAAGGTTGGTTTATGCCGAACCATTTCGAAAAGGTATTATAGTTAGCATAACATTAAGCTGTCCGTTTTCTCTCGTGTTCGTGTAATAGTTTTTTTCGTATACGAATAGAGTGAGGCGTAACTTCAACTAATTCATCGTCATTAATGAAATCAATCGCGTACTCCAACGTGGTTTCTATTGGACTTGATAAAATGATATTTTCGTCATTTCCAGAAGACCGTATGTTAGTCAATTGTTTCGCTTTCATTGGATTTACTGTAAGGTCATTACTTCTAGAATGTATTCCAACAAGCATTCCCTCATAGACTTCCGTTCCGGAGCCGATAAAAAGGCGTCCACGTTCCTGTAAATTAAAAAGAGCATAGGCAAGAGAACGGCCTCTAGCCATTGAAACCAATACACCGCTATTTCTAGCGCCTAAAGACTGCTCAATCTGACTTCCATAATGCTTAAATGCATGGTACATCAGTCCACTACCTGAACTAATAGTTAAAAACTCGGATCGAAACCCTATCAAACCACGACTAGGTATAATGTATTCCAAGCGGACTCGCCCCTGCCCATCGGGGACAATATCTTTTATCTCTCCTCGGCGCTCTCCAAGTCGCTCCATAATCTTTCCTTGATAATGATCCTCCACCTCTAAGGTTAGGGACTCGAATGGCTCCTGATTTTCCCCCGCCACTTTTTTATAAATAACCTGAGGTCGAGAAATAGCTAATTCAAAACCTTCCCTACGCATGTTCTCAATTAAGATGGAAAGATGTAATTCACCCCGCCCAGAAACTCGGAACTTATTCGAATCCGATGTTGCCTCTACACGTAAAGCTACATTATGAATGAGTTCTTTTTCTAACCGATCCCGCAGATTTCGGCTCGTTACAAAACTTCCTTCCCGCCCTGCAAACGGGGAATCGTTGACCTGAAAAATCATACTGAGCGTAGGTTGGTCTACACTTAATTGAGGGAGTGCTTCGACTAAGTTGGGGCTACAGATTGTATCTGAGATACGCAAGTCATCTATCCCGGTAACAGCAATGATATTACCTGCGGCTGCACAACTAGATTTAACCCGATCAAGACCTTCAAATTGAAAAATCTCTGATAAACGAGCATTTTTTGATTTAGAATCAGACCCAACAACTGTGACTGGCGTATTTGGCACTATGACTCCTCGCTTTATTCGTCCGATTCCTATAACTCCTACGTAAGTAGAAAAATCCAACGCGCTAATTTGCATTTGGAAAGGTCCTTGAAGATCGACTTCTGGAGGAGGTACATGCGATACAATTGTCTCAAAGAGAATTTCCATACCATTGCTAGAATTCTTAACACTGTCCAAACTAGCACGACCCTGCAAGGCAGATGTATAGACTACAATAAAATCGAGTTGCTCATCAGTAGCTCCTAACTTGTCAAACAACTCAAACGTCTGCTCAACCACCCAATCTGATCGCGCTGCAGGTCGATCTACTTTGTTGACTACTACGATCGGTTTGAATCCGCGTTCTAAGGCTTTTTTTGTTACAAAGCGGGTCTGCGGCATAGGGCCTTCTACTGCATCAACTAACAAGAGTACAGAATCTACCATGGAGAGAACACGCTCAACCTCTCCACCAAAATCAGCATGTCCGGGCGTATCGATGATATTTATTTTCCAGTCTTTCCAGTAGATTGCAGTATTCTTAGATAAGATAGTAATACCTCTCTCACGCTCCAGTTCATTGGAATCCATAATACGGTCTAATATCTTGCTAGACTTCTTTATCGTACCCGACTGGCCAAGCATCTGATCAACCAAAGTGGTCTTACCATGATCGACATGAGCAATTATTGCGATGTTTCTAAGATATTCTTCGGTAGATTCCATTATTAAACTATGTTCATAAATCACATGAGAAATATTCTAGACAAAAGTTAAATCTTAAAAGATACTGGATATACCTGCTTATTAAACAAAGATTTCTATCCTAATTTTTTTTAGCTCAACCATTTCTCATCCTTGAGTCCGACAGTCTCTTTTAACCCTAACATAAGATTGATCGATTGAAGTGCTGCTCCCGCCGCTCCTTTCCCGAGATTGTCGAGTATCCCAACAAGCAAAATATGGCCATCAGGATTAGGGAAAACATGTAGGCGTATCTGATTGGTGTTGTTTAATATTCTCGGATCTAAGCTCCACTCATCAAACTCATCACCACTTTTGAATGTCAAAACTTCTACAAATGGTTCATTCTCATAATGCTCCATAAGAGTTTCACAAACATGCGCTACAGTCCTGCCTTTAGTAATTAGCGCTTGATGAATGGGAACCTGAACCCGCATACCACAATCAAAAGGACCGACAGACGGTACAAATTGAGGTGGTTTGTTTAGACCAGTATATCGTTGCATCTCGGCAATGTGCTTATGGATTCGGTCTAAGGCATAAGGCGCCTCAAATCCATGATTCATTAAGTTGGTCTCGGGAGATTCCCATCTCTTAATTAGTGATTTTCCCCCGCCACTATAGCCAGACAAGGCATGAATCGATACCGCAGTATCAGGCAATAAAATTTGAGCATCGACAAGTGGGCGTAGCAGCAGAATTACAGCTGAGGGATAGCAGCCAGGCACGCTAACACGATCCGCATCACGGATCAATTGACGCTGATCCCGAGCTAACTCGGGTAATCCATAAACCCAATCATCTGCAATCCTATGCATAGAACTTGAATCAAGTACGCGTTTTCCATAGCCTATTGCCCATCCAGCAGACTCCTGAGCAGCCTCATCGGGCAAGCAGAGCAATGTTATATCAGATTCACTAATCGCATTTCGCCGTGCGACCTCAAGCTTATGATCTTCACCAACAATTGCTATTACTTCTATATCGTCTCTTAAAGCCAACCATTCACGGATTCGTAGCCCAGTAGTACCTCCATAACCATCAATAAATATTTTTGGCCTAGTCATAAATAGAAAATTCTAACACTGTAATTTAGTTTGTTTAATCAATTTCAATGAAAAAACATAGTGCCGACACTCTTAGTTAGCTATTTATCTTATGTCCAAGGAAATAATAATCAAGAACTTTAGTCAACACCTTCGACAATTCGAAAATCCCTAACTACACCACCTTTAAGTTTTTCTAAAGCACGCTGATAAGCATCACTTTCATAGGCAACGATTGCTGCATCCAGACTATCAAATTCTACAATTACGGTTCGTTCTGAAATACCATCATCCTTCGGAATAACCTGACCACCACGCACTAAAAAACGTCCTCCATTTTCCACAACGGCAGGACCACCGATCGCCGCATATGCTGACAGTTTTTCTTTATCAATGATTTTTTGATACACCGACACCCAGTATCCTTTAGCCATAGCTTTTCCTTTATACGGTAGTTTTACTGCTTAGATGTTGAAGAAGGATTATAAGGGCCAGCATGATATTTGGTGTAGCACTAAAAAATAAGGTCAAAATATTCGTTATTTATAAGAAAACTGCCAATAAGTTAATATAAAATAAATGTACTTTCCGATTAATCTAATAGGATAAATTATTAAATTTAGGTCAACATGGGATCAATCAACGCAAAAAGCGATCTAGGAGGACAAATGGACTATATCTGCGGAGCATGCGGCATGGGTGTAACTGGACTCAAATGTGTTAAGTGTGATGATGGGCTTGTTCATGACCATATCACCACTGATGATGGAGCAACTGTAGCAGTATCAAAATGCCCAAATGGTCACGGAATGATTAAGTCTCCGACCTGTTGTGCAACGGATATGACCTGCAGTACGTAGAGTAAAAAATAGGTCTAAATTAGACACAAATCATATTTTTGAAACCTAGGGTAAGTTAGTACAATCAAATATTGTTGAGGACCTGGATCGATGATCTAAGTTCTCTTTGACTGTGTTCCTTAATTTGCTTGGTAGTACCGCTACGTGCTAAACAATTACATATTATGTTAATAATCCAGAAAGGAGGTCATTTAAAATACTGGATATTGCTAATAGTCCTTGGTATTGCATGGGGTGGGAGTTTTTCGATATCAAAAATCGCACTAGAAAATGGTGATCATCCGATTGGCATCAACTGGTGGGTATCAGCTATTAGCACTTTCTTGTTAATGTTTTATATGTTTATTCGACAAAAAAAACTCCCGATTGATCGTAACCATATATATATCTACACGGTGTGCGGAGCTCTAGGAACGGCTATTCCAGGGGTTTTGTATTTTTTTTCGCTACAGCATATATCGCCGGGAATTGCAGCAATAATGATGGCGAACATACCAATAATGACCTTTATCGTAGCAACTATGCGGGGCATAGAAAAAAGATCATTTCTTCGAATATTGGGGGTATTATTGGGGGCAACCTCAATATCGCTTCTAATTGTACCTGAAGAAAGCCTTCCTGAACGCTCCACGGTTCCTTGGGTTATCGCCATGGCATTCGCAGCAGCCTGTTATGCGGTGGAAAATATTGTACTGGCACGTAGAGTGCCACCAAATGCCGACACTTATGTTGTTTTATTCGGTATGGGCATAGCATCTACACTAATGATGACACCGTTTTTACTTCTGTCAAATGCATTTGTTCCAATCAATATACCTTTACAAAAATCAGATTTAGCAATCATTAGTCTATCAGTTCTTAACGTTTTATGTTATGGCTCTTTTGTATTACTGATTTTAAAAGCCGGGCCCGTATTCGCGAGCCAAACAGCTTATATCATTACAATATCAGGCGTACTTTGGGGAATACTCATTTTCAATGACCAACACTCAATATGGGTATGGGCCTCGCTAATCGTTATGTTGATTGCGCTTTCCTTAGTAACCCCCAACAAACAACCAAAAAAATTAGATTCAAAATCACCTAAAACATGACATTCTGAGCGTCATTTTAAAACTGCCGTTTGAGAAAAATTACAAAAGGGAGCACACCCTCTTCTTCTCGAATCTACACAAGTTTATCCAGTTCTTCGTTCATAACTGCAATCCATATCTAATCTTTGATTCCACACTAAGATTGATTTGTAGATCTTGTTTGACCGAACAAAGGGCAGTCAATCCACTGACCCTTCTACCATGTTTTAATCGCGCGCCACGGCAAGGTTATTGTGAATCTCTCGCGACATTAAGCGCCTGCGGTAACGCCTTTGAAAGCAAATCAAGATCAGAATCTAATCCGACCGAAATTCGGATACAACGATTTAACGGCGTAACAGAGGGCATACGGACAAATATATCCTGATTAATCAGCTCATTAAGGACTATCTCCGCAAACATACTATCGCTACCACAATCTATCGCGACAAAATTTGTAGATGAATCAATAGCAGATAGGCCATTTGCAAGGCAAATTCTTGCAATACGTTGGCGCGCCTTCTCTACTTTACCAACAACCATCTTTAAATGCTCCTTGTCTAGCAAGGCTGACACAGCTACTTCCTGAGCAAGTCGACCTACACCAAAATGATTGCGTACTTTATTGAACTCTCCGATTAGACCTTGCTCTCCTATAATGTATCCAATTCGTATTCCCGCTAATCCATAAGCTTTAGAAAAAGTACGAAATCGAAGTACTCGAGAATCAGAAATATCAATGTCTGGCACTGTACCCACTGGAGCGAACTCATGATAGGCCTCATCTAACAAAAGCATCATTCCTTTTGGAATCCTGTCAATCATCCTCTCAATCACACTAGCATTCCAACATGTGCCCATTGGATTATCGGGATTGGAAAGATAAATCAATTTAGCTTTTTGAGCGCAAGCTGTATCGACCAAACATTCTGTATCTTCATGGTCATTAGAGTAGGGCACGAATACCAAATGCCCTCCATAACCAACAACGTGGTAATTAAACGTCGGATATGCGCCCAAGGAGGTTACTACGACATCTCCATTTTCAACAAAAATTCGAACCGTGTAGCCGAGCAACTCATCGATACCCCCCCCGACCATAATATTCTCCAGTGATACCCCATTATGCTGGCCAAGCATCTGTCTTAGTTCGTGGGCTTCTGAATCCCCATACATCCAGGATTCTTCTGCTACCCGAGTAATCGCAGATATTGCTTTTGGAGATGGTCCGAAGACATTCTCGTTGGCTCCCATCCTTGCAGCAAAAGAACGGTTGCGGACACGCTCCTGTACTTCAGGCCCAATAAAAGGTACGGTCTTGGGCAGTTTCCTGACTAATTGTGTCGTCTCATAATCAGTCATCAAATTTCATTCTCAAGAAAGAACATGTCAAAACCTTTTAAAGAGCATTAACTACCAATGTAGGTCGTGCCCCTCCAATTCAAATTTAATAAACAGAACTTATTGAAGGAATTCCTCCTCAGTTCTATGACATTCAATAGTATGATTATTCGTCAATATTCTAGTCGGCGGCAATTTTTTATCGCAAGTACCTTTGATCGCTATAGGACATCGATCATAAAATGCACATCCCGTCTCAGTTATAGTGACTACCCGATTAATTCCTGCTTTTGCTTCTTGCGTCTCCATTGTCTCTTCTAGCCAGCCAAGCCGGAGTTCAGGAACCGAAGAAATTAGAAGTCTAGTATATGGATGGTAAGGTGGAGATAGAACCTGATCTACCCTGCCCTGTTCAACAACTCTACCTGCATAAAGCACAAGAATTTTGTCGGCAAATGATGCAACTGTTGATAGATCGTGACTTATGAAAACAAAAGATACACCAGTTTGCTGTCTGAGTCTTTTAAGCAATTGGATAACATTCGCACCAACGATTGAATCTAGCGCCGAAATAACCTCATCACACAATAAGATATCAGGTTCAGCAGCTAACGCCCGTGCTAAATTCACCCGCTGTTTCTGACCCCCAGACAATTCTTCCGGGTAACGTCCAGCAAATTCAGGTGGTAACTCCACCATATCTAATAAATCACTAACCCTTTTCCTCTTCTCTATGCCTCTTAAACCAAGATAGAACTCAATTGGTCTTCCCAAAATATGGTCAACTCTTTGTCTTGGATTAAGGGCTGTATCCGCCATCTGAAAAACAAATTGTATTTTCTGCAATTCAGAACGATTTCTTTGCCTAAGGTTTCCTGCTATTGTTTTACCTTTTAAACATATGTCACCTTGCATAGGCGCTAAAAGACCCGATATAACACGAGCTAGGGTTGATTTCCCGCATCCGGATTCTCCAATAACACCAAATGCCTCGCCTTTTTCAACAGACATACTAACGTTCCTAAGCACAGGAATCTTAGATGAGCCATCTCTTTTTTTACCGTAACCTGCAGTGACATCATGCACGTCGAGAACTGGGGAATGAATAGTTTGATCTTCTACATTATTTTTAGTGGCCTTAATGGTTTCTGGAGTTGCGCGAACCGCATTCATCAAACGTTGAGTGTATTGATGTTTCGGTTCATTTATGATCTGCTCCGAAGTGCCATGTTCCTGAATATCACCCGCATATAACACCACAATATAGTCGGCAATTTGGGCCACCACAGACAAATCATGCGTTACATAAATTGCAGCTGATCCCTCGTTTCTTATAACGGTTTTAAAGGCCTTTAGCACTTCAATCTGAGTTGTTACATCCAGCGCGGTAGTAGGCTCGTCCAGAACCAAAAGATCAGGCCTTCCACACAGCGCCATTGCTGCCATTAAACGTTGTAATTGACCACCTGAAACTTGGTGCGGGTAACGATCCCCTAGATTGTCTGGATCAGGTAATTCTAACTCGCGGTAAAGTAGAGTAGCTCTTTTTTTAGCTTCTTCTTTAGGCATTTTCCCATGCTGAACTGCCGACTCTGTTACCTGCTCTCCAATCGTTAATGCTGGGTTAAATGTGGCAGCCGCACTCTGGGCAAGATAAGCTACACGTTGACCTCGAAGTAATCTTTTCTCCTCAGATGGCATAGCAAAAATATCGTTACCATCCAACCGGACAGTACCAGCCGAAAATTCAAGACCTGGCTTTGTGTATCCCAACGCAGAAAGAGCAATGGTTGTTTTTCCTGAGCCAGATTCACCGATAAGAGCAACTACTTGACCTCTTTCCACATTGAAAGTTACATCTTTTACGATCGGAACCAAAGTACCATCATCCTTACGGGCATCGATTTTCAATTGGTTAATTTCGAGGAGTGCCATTTTTATAGCATTCGTTTAGCCAATCTCCCGCCGGAATGGGCAGAGATGTCATCTACAATCAAGTTAATTGAAATCGTGAGGGTTGCGATAGCAAGTGATGGTGCTAAGGGAGCGACTGCACCATAGGAGATTCCAGCAAGATTCTCTTTTACCATACTTCCCCAATCCGACATCGGAGGTTGAACGCCCAACCCCAAAAAACTAAGTGCCGCAATAAAAAGAATAATATAAACAAACCGTACTCCAAAATCTGTGGCTAATGGCATCGCAATGTTTGGAAGAATTTCCCGACTAATAATCCACCACACACCTTCTCCTCGCACTCGAGCAGCTTCCACAAAATCACTAACCATCACATCCTGTCCCAATGCTCTCGCAATACGAAAAACACTAGTTGCATAGATAAAACCAACCACCAAAATTAGAATAGGCACAGTGCTACCGATAGCTGCTATGACCACAAGTGCCAACATGATATGTGGAATCGCCATAAAGGCATCATTTGAACGACTTAAAATCATGTCGAATCGATCCGTACCAACCGCTGCAGCAATTCCCAAGGTGACACCAACAAGGTACGCAAGTAGACAAGCGGCCAGAGAGATTCCGATGGTAGTCCGAGCTCCAAAAAGAATTCTTGATAAAATGTCGCGTCCCAAATAATCTGTTCCCAGTAAGGCGACTTTGCTTGGCGGTTGGAAATCCGTATCCGGATACATATCATCACTTCCCGGAACGACAAAAAGAGACTCATCCAAAAAATCTGCCTCGTGATAAGGAGCAACATAAGGTCCAATCACAACTATAATCGTCCAGAATACGATCATTACCACACCTATCTTACCGGTCCAAGAAAGTCTCAGTTTGCGTCGAGGTGGCGCATCCGGCAATTCTTCAAATTTTTGCGGAATGCTTATTTGATCTTGTTCCATACCCTTGTACCCTATTTTGGATGCCGCAGTCGAGGGTTAGAGAAAATTGAAGCCATGTCCGCTAGGAAAATTAAGGTGATATAAGCGATACAAAATACCATAGCGCAGGCCTGCACTAATGGTAAATCCCTAGTCTGAACCGCATCAATCATTAATTTCGCCAGTCCAGGATAAGCGAAGATCGTTTCAACTACTACGACTCCGCTGATTAGCCATGCTAAATTCAAAGCAATTACGTTAACTATCGGTCCAATTGCATTAAAGAGAGCATGACGTAAAATAATCTTTCTTCGTGGTACACCCTTCAGAATAGCCATCTCTATGTACGGTGAGCTCATAACATTTAACACTGTAGCTCGGGTCATTCGAATAATCTGGGATGATGCCAAAATCACGAGGGTTAACATTGGCATGGCCAATGCGCGGATTAAATCCCAACCAGTTTCATCGCCACTCATATAAGCTGTCGCTGGCAACCAGCCAAGAAATACAGCTAAAACCAGAACTAAAAATGTCGCAACCATGAATTCCGGTACTGAAATTAAACTCAAAGTTAAAAAAGTCACTGATTTATCCAGTCGACTTCCCGGAAACGTTGCAGCTAAAAGTCCAAGCGCCAATGACATTGGGATTGCTATAAGAGCCACGGCGCTAGCTAATTGCAACGTGTTCGATAGGCGCGGCATCAACATCTCCGAAATAGGTGTACCAACAGTGCCAAATCCCGAACCTGCTTTCGAAACTCCAAGGTCACCTGTCACAAAATCACCCAACCACATAAAATATCGAATGTAGGCTGGTTGATTGATGCCCAGTTTCTCTCGCAGGGCCGCGAGAGATTCAGGAGTCGCCATCTGTCCCAATATAATTTGGGCAACATCTCCCGGCAAAATGCTAGTTCCAACAAATATTAAAAGCGAGACAACAAAAAGGGTTAAAATTCCAACTAAAGCACGTTGCACAAGCGCTCGCATCAACATAATTGATTAGGCCCCTATTCTTAATCTTCTGGAACTTTGTTCAACACCAGTGAAAAAGCCCGCAAAACAATTTATTCTCTTGCGGGCCCCTTCTTTTTCCAGAGTAGACTTTCTAAGCAGACTTCCAAGCAAATTCTGGCCAGGTATACGCTCCTAGGGATCCCAGCGGTACATTCTTAATACCATGGACTTTGTCACTAACTCCATCAAGAATATTAATGTGATAAGGAATGACCATTCCGCTGCCCTCATGTACAAGGGTCTGCATTTCACAATGCATTGCATGGCGCTTAGCTGCATCCGTTTCAGCCAGTGAGGACTTAAGCAACTCGCCAAATCTTTCGTTATTCCAGAAAGTATCGTTCCATGCGCCCCCTGGAGCAAATTGGATTGCCATCATAGAATTTGCGGTCGGTCGCATATTCCATGTCACAACATTCATCGGCTCTTTCATCCAAACCGCGCCCCAATAACCATCCGTAGGCACTTTCTTTATTTTGAGATCGAAACCAACCTTTTTTAGATTAGCCTGCATCAGTAAGCATGTATCTTCAATGCCAGGAACAACGGGAGCCACCCATAGCTCTGCGCTATTAGTGCCTGACTTGTTTAGATGCCACTTTGCCTGATCAGGATCGTATTCCCGCTGTGCTAATTCACTACAATGATCTGGTCCATAAGCCTTGGAAATCGGTTGATCATTTCCAAGACTGCCATGGCCCTTCAAAAATGATCGGACAATTTTCTCTCTATCCTGAATCAATTGCATACCTCTAACAAAATCGTCATCCTGGCCTGGAGCTGTATTTTTTAGACAACAAATACCGCCATACAGACCAGATGGCGTTGAGTTAATATGCACTCCATCTGCCCTATCAATTAGCTTAAGTCCTTTAGCATCGACCATATTGATGAGATCAACGTCTCCCGCTATAAGTGCATTAACCCGAGCTATTGGATCTGTGACTGCCGTAATTTCTATAGCATCAAGATAGGCCCCTTCTCTCCAATAATTGGTGTTTCTAACATGGGTAGAGCGAACACCTGCTTGGAACGAATCCATTACAAATGGGCCGGTACCAATACCCTTTCTAAAATCCTCGGTATCCTTTTTTACAATCTTGCACTGTTTTTCACCTAGCTTAATTGGCAGATCAGAATCAGGGGAATTCAATATCACTTTCACTGTATGGCTATCGACTTTTTTCCACTCGATAACATTCGAAAAAAAAGATTTTACAACCGAAGCAGAATCTTCACCAAGATGTCGATTCATGCTCCAAACAATATCATCTGCGGTTAAATCAGCTCCATCATGAAAGGTAACGCCTTTTCGAATCTTAAAAGTAAATTCAGTTGCGTCTCCATTCGGCATCCATTCCTCTGCCAATTCAGCATGAAGTGTCATATCGTCCAGAATCTGGATCAGTCCATTGTATGTTGCCACACCTCGTGTGTAATCCACACCTGAGGTAAAAACAATTGGATCCATTTGATCATCAGGCCCATGCATATTGTTAGCATAAATAATAGTTCCACCCCTTTGTGGTGTAGAAGCAAGCAGAGCTGAAGAAGTTAAGAAACCACCTGCTACTGAAGCTGATAATCCCAAAGCACTCATCGCACTTAAAAAATCTCTGCGGCTCAGTTTTCCGTCTCGATACATCTGTTGAAATATTTTAACTTCTTTCATTTTTTGTCCTCCTGATAATGCGTCACCCAATTAAAAAAATTCAAAAATTAGTATCTTTCCTGCTATAAAGGGTATATTTGTTAAATTAATCACAAACAGTGAAACATATGGCGCTCCTACAGTCAAATAGAGATAAATATTTTCGTATACAATCAATTTTATCAATACAATTTTAATCTTTAGAATTGATGAAAGAACCTACGTTTCTTATTCAGATCTTTATTTTCACGCCATGTCTTTTTGTTATGCTTAAAATGAACAAAAGAAAAATTACTGTAAGAATAAAATTATTCTTCTTTTATGAGTTTGTACGTCCCATATGATGGACAAAAATCAAAAGCCGTCCTCTGTGAGAGTTGCTATCGATATTGGAGGCACGTTTACCGACGCTGTTTTGGAAACAGAGTCTGACCGTCATACCGTTAAGGTATTGACAACATCCAATAATCCTGCAGATGCATTTATGGAAAGTCTTTATAAATTAATTAACAAAACTGATTTTTCAGCAGGAGACATCGAATTAATTACGCATGGCACAACCTTAGCGACAAATGCACTAATTGAAAGAAAGGGTGCGAAAACTGCATTGCTAGTAACCCACGGCCATCGAGATTCTATAGAAATCGCTTACGAAAACCGTTTCGACCAATATAACTTTGATGCGAAACGCAACGAGCCACTGATTCCACGAAAGTGGCGGTGGGGCATCAAAGAACGTATTAATTTTCGCGGGGATGTGCTAACTGAAATTGATATGTCTTCTTTAGCGCCAATCTTAGAGAAGATCGAATCAAATTGCATTGAGAGTATCGCTGTTGGCTTTCTACATTCTTATGCGAATCCAGATCATGAATTTAAGATTCGTGAAATACTTCTAGATCATTTCCCACTTTTATCCGTCTCAATATCTAGTGAGGTTTGCCCAGAAATTAGGGAGTATGAACGCCAAACCACAACAGCAACTAACGCATATATCCAACCTATGATGGCCACATACCTCAACGAAATACAGGATCGTCTAAACTCTGACGGCTTTCATTGCCCTTGCCTTCTTATGACATCGGGCGGTCACCAAGTGACAATAAAAACAGCAACGCAATTTCCAGTTCGACTTATCGAATCTGGACCGGCCGGTGGAGCAATTCTTGCATCCAATATCGCAAAGCGGTTGGACGAATCTAGAATCTTATCTTTCGACATGGGCGGTACAACAGCAAAGATTTGTCTAATTGAAGATAGTGAATTACCATTATCAAGAACCTTTGAAATAGATCGGGCTCATCGATTTATGAAAGGCAGTGGTATGCCTATAAAAGTTCCAGTTGTTGAAATGGTCGAAATTGGGGCAGGTGGAGGATCTCTAGCAAGTGTAGATAAATTAAAACGCGTTCTGGTAGGGCCCCTAAGCTCTGCGGCCGATCCGGGACCTGCATGTTATGGGCGAGGTGGAACTAAGCCAGCAGTTACAGATGCGAATCTAATTCTTGGGCGAATTGATGCTAAAAAATTTGCAGGCGGAGAAATACAACTTGACAAGTTAGCTGCTAGCGCTTCGATTAAAAAATATATCGCCACACCTCTTGCACATGATCTGGCTCAAAGCGCAAACGCGATAATTGAGATTGTTGAAGAAAACATGGCTAATGCGGCTCGGGTCCATGCTATAGAAGGTGGTAAAGATATTACTGATCGTACTTTAATCGGATTTGGTGGTGGAGCCCCGTTACATGCTATCTCGCTCGCGAAAAAACTTGGAATCGGACGGGTAATAATCCCAACTAATGCTGGTGTAGGTTCCGCTATCGGCTTTTTGATGGCTCCTGTTGCTTACGAAGTAGTACGGAGTCGTTTTACTCTACTAGACCAATTTGATGCAGATCCAATTAATAAATTATTTCAAGAAATGCAAGAGGAGGCGCGAAGGACTATTGAGCTTGCTGCTAATAAAACATCTATAGAAGAGCAGCGTTACGCCTATATTCGCTACACTGGTCAAGGGCATGAAATCAAAATTGAGTTACCTAACAAGCTATTAACTAAGAAAGATCAAGAAATAATAAAGAATAGTTTTGAAGATTCTTATAGAACTAAGTTTGGCCAAACGATTCCAGGCATGCAGTTAGAGATCCTTACCTGGTCTCTAGTACTTACGTCTGTCTCAAATAAAAAAAATGAAGAGTCAATAAACAATAAACTACCAAGAAGAAGTGGAAATAAAAACAGCAGACCACTAAATAAAAAACGTGTTGACTTTGGACCGGGATCTGGAATTCATGATTGCCCCATATATGAGCGGAATGCTCTCATCCCTAATGAGAAAATTTCCGGACCTGCAATAATTTCGGAATCACAAACAACCATAGTTATTCCGAAGGGTTGGACCCTTAATACTAACCAATACGGTGATCTCGTAATCACACACGATCTCATTAGAGATGATAAACACTTCGCAGAAGATGTCGCCAATGACATGAAACTCTCGTCCATACGCGGGCAGGTTATTTGGGATAGATTAATTAGCATTGTTGAAGAACAAGCCCAAGCATTGGTGAGAACTGCATTTTCAACAACTGTCCGTGAAGCTGGTGATTTATCTGCTGGTATTTTTGACTTATCCGGAAAGATGTTAGCGCAAGCAGTTACCGGTACCCCTGGTCATGTAAATGCAATGGCAGCTTCTGTTGGATATTTCCTAGAAAAATTATCACTTGACAAAATGAATCAAGGCGATGTTTTTATCACTAATGATCCTTGGTTAGGAACTGGACATTTATTTGACTTCACCGCAGTGACACCAGCTTTTCTAGATAATAAAGTAATTGGATTATTTGCATCAACAATACATGTAGTTGATATAGGAGGACGCGGTTTTGGCCCGGATGCAGGCCAAGTTTATGAAGAAGGTTTATGTATCCCTATCCTACCTATTTTTGAAAAAGGCGTTGCAAACGAAACGATACTAGAAATTGTGCGTACAAATGTTCGGGAACCTGAGCAAGTAATCGGAGATCTGTATTCTCTTTCTGTTGGAAATGAAGTGGGTTGTCGACGCTTAGTTGATATGATGAAAGAATTTTATCTCTACGATCTCGATCAAGTCAGCAGACATATTACGAGTCGCTCGCGTCAGGCCATGCTTGATGCAATTTCTAATCTTCCTAAAGGATCATGGGTAAATGAAATGGTCGTCGATGGATACGGTGTTCCAATTACTCTAAAAGCAGAACTAACCATCTCCGAAACAGGAATTGACATCGATTTTTCTGGTACCTCTTCAGTGTCGTCCTATGGTATAAATGTTCCCTTAAGTTATACAGAAGCTTACGCATCTTTTGGAATTAGGTGTGTAATCGGCAATCAAATTCCTAATAATGCTGGATCGCTTGAGCCAATCCGGATATTAGCACCTGACAGTTGTATTTTGAATGCGCCTCGACCACATGCCGTCGCCGTTCGGCATGTCATAGGGCAAATGTTACCCGATGTCGTGCTTGGTTGCTTTGAAAAAGCGCTTCCTGGAGTGGCTCCAGCAGAAGGTAGCTCTAGTCTATGGAATCCAATGATAACTGGAGGCCCTGGGCTAATACAGACAGAGCATGGTAACCACCCAACGAATCCATTCTCAGTGACAATCTTTCACTCAGGCGGTACCGGTGCTCTACCGTGGCAAGATGGATTGTCAGCAACAGCATTTCCTTCGGGAGTACGAAATACACCGGTAGAAATTACAGAATCGGTTACGCCTATTTTATTCCATCAAAAAGAATATAGGACGAGATCAGGAGGTTCAGGAAAATTCCGAGGAGGTCATGGCCAAATTATTGAAATTGAGCATAGCGAAGGCATTCCCTTTGCCATATTTGCCTTATTTGATCGTATCGACCATCCAGCTCGTGGTAGAGCCGGTGGCAGGGATGGCGCTCCAGGCTTTGTTCGTTTGGCAAGTGGAAAAAAATTAAAAGGCAAAGGAAAACAAATTGTGCCAGCTGGTCAAAAGCTGATTATGGGTCTGCCTGGGGGAGGTGGATATGGAAACCCTTCAGAGCGAGATTCGGACTTAGCTCAAAAAGATATCGATAATGAATTAGAACCGTATTCTTAATATCTTATGTAGTGGAAATACGAGTTTTAAGATTAACTTTGCGTAAAGACAGTGCTAATACACAACCTAGAATTGCGAACCCACTTAGGACGCGAAAAGCAATCTCGTAATTGCCTTTTAAATCATAAAAATACCCCGATAGCAATGGTCCAATAGTTCCTCCAAGTGTCCCAATGAATATTACAACTCCAAATATTGCTCCATGGGCTCTTGTGCCAAAATAATGACCCACGCTCGGCGCAGCGATCGCAAAAAACCCACCATGTCCAATACCATAAATTGGAGCAAACAAAAATAACAACATTGGCTGCTTCGAAAGCTGTATAACAATCAACCCCGTTAACAAAAGTAAAAAACAAATAAGGAGTGATTTCCAAATACCGATTCGGTCACAGATCATACCCAATGAAATTCTCCCTATAATGCTCGAGGCCCCTATCGTTGAAAGTACTGCTACGGCTGCACTTCTAGATAAACCTTCATCAATACCATGCGGAACAATATGAATGACAATTGTGAATAAACAAAACATATCAGAAAATTTACAAAAACAAATGGTCCAAAATGCCCGCTGGTAAACCACCTCACTCAACAAAAAACCACTACTCGATTCTTCTTTCGGTTTTACATTGTTAGAACTTTGTCCCAAAGGCTTCAAACCATAAGATTGTGGGTCGCGCCTGAAAACCTGTGAAACGGCAGATATTATGATTAAAGCGGTAATCCCTATAGTTAAACAGGCCGTACGCCACCCGAAATTCACCAACAATATAGTAGCAACTGTGGGAACAATAACCTGACCAACACCTGCTCCTGATTTCACAATACCAGACATCAAACCTCTATGCTTTATGAACCAACGTGTAACCGTCGTAAGTGTTGAGATATCATGGGCAGCCATGCCGATACCGGCGATTACTCCATAGTATAAATATAACTCCCACACTTCTGTCATTTGACCCATCATTAGGAATCCTAAGGTAAACAAAACACCACAAAAAGTGAGTACAATTTTTGGCCCGTACCTATCGGTAGCAATGCCCATCAAAATCCCAAAGATCCCAAGTAAAAAGAAATTAAGTGAAGTTGCTCCTGATATCACTGCGCGAGACCATCCAAATTCTTTTTCGAATTCAGTAAAAAAAACACCAAAAGTGAATACGCAACCTAAATGCATCATCTGAATAATACTTCCAGCAACCACAATTTTGTAGCCATAGAAAAATCGTCTATTCAAGAGGTCTTGACCTCTAATAATTGGGATTTTTGATACATACAAAAATGACACTCAAATATAGATTTCATTGACAGATTGCCTGTGCAAACTCAAGCATGGAAGAAAAAACAAAATTTATTTTTGGTTTTTCGTGAACATAACACGTTGCTCCCCAATTTTGATGAGTTGGCTTACCTAACTCTGAATTCTGATTATTTCTATCTATCCAAACATTATCTAATCTAAACTTATTTGCCGGTTCATGATCATGATAAAGACTCTGAGCAACATGTAATATTTCGGTTTTTTCAAATCCAAAAATATCTCGGATATGATCACATAGATATCGAAAATTACGCAAATCAGGCTTATAACTACCGATATCTTCAGCTGTGTAAACTGCATCGAAATCTACATCTAACTTACCCTGCGATTTATAAAATCCTTCCAGATGCACATTAGAAAGAATTATTATTTTAAATTTCGATTTAATCATTCTAAGAGCAATTTTGGAATCCGTAAAAGGCTCCCATTCAGAAATTGATGCGCTAAACTTTTTATCTAGAAAATCATTTGTCTTAAGTTTGTTGTGTGATGCAATATTTTGATGCACGATCTCTAAAATTTCTGAATAACACATTTTTGGTGTTAACTGTTGTTGTTTGGTTTCAAATTTTGCAAACTGTCGCAACAGATCCATTTTTTCAAAGCGTGAACTCCTGTTCGCTAACATTAGTGGCTTTAGGGCGCGCCAAATGCCGCTCTCCCAATCAATTAATGTGCCATAACAATCTAGAGATACTGCCTTATATTTATAAAATTTGTTTCTCATTCAAAACCCGATTAGCATTTTGTGAAAATAAATAGAGCTAACTCTAAAAAGTTTGATGCCATTGAACTACATGCTTATTCAACCGATTCTTAAGTTTGTCTTTTACCTACGTGATCTTACATGATTCTAACGTTAGTTCATAAAGAAAAAATTGATTTTACCTAAACTAACGGAATGAAAAGCATACGTTACTTCTTGACAGTATGAGCAACTGAATTCTATATTTTGTTTGTTTTATAAAATGGTCTGTATGTGGAGAATTTTTTATGAAAGAAAATCAACTCGACGTTAGACAAGCTATAGCGGATGTCACACTATTACGGCGAGTACTGAGCCAAGTTGAAGAGAGAAATAGCAGTAAAGACTCTTCAGGTTTATTTGGTACGACGATAAAAACCAATATGATGCTTCAATTTATAGCCTTATTTCGGCGTTAGTCATAGGTTTTGTGGAAATCTTTTCTGGGGACGCAATATTTAGGTTCCTTACACTCGCCCATGCGCCATCCGACACCCATCTTGTCGGAATTATTATTATCGCAATGACGATCGGCCTCCATTTTTTGTCTCGAGCAGTGCAGAAAAATGGAGAAGAATTCGGTGCTTACATCAAGCATAATTTCCGATATTCAAGGCAAGTTTCTTATTTATCTGACTTGCTTATGAAATTCTTTGCTGCAGCCCTGCTTTTGCTCGCTAATCAATCACAATGGATTGCTCCGTTGCTTATGGCCTTCACTGGCCATTATCTTTTACAGGTTCGTCTATTCACGCTACCTACAAAACTAGCTGTATTTTTTGGGGTAGGATGCATCGGTGGAGCTATTTTTCAATTCCTCATCCAATCAAGTTCATTGATAACACCATTACTGATATTCGCCGTAATTACCTTTATTTCAATAGTTAGGCTAGTAAAACTGAAACAACAACAAAATAAATTTTCAGCTTGAGGCATTACTTGATGAAGTCATCGAAATTGCTAGACATAGATCCTATTTTGTTTGATAGGGTTCGTTTGGCAATCATGGCGCATCTATCTTTTGCCTCCGATCCAATTGAGTTTAATGTTTTGTTGAATGATTTAAACCTAAGCAAAGGAAACTTATCCACACATATTAGAAAACTTGAGGAAAAAGGTTTTGTGCAAATTGAAAAAAGATTTGTTGGTAGAAAACCACGGACAACCTATCGATGCACTGCTTAAGTCAAGAAAGAAATACGGCACTACTTATTAACGATAGAGTTAGTACTAAAAGAATCAACATAACTCGGTAAAATTAATTATGGCCATCTTAAGTCATTAGAAATACTCATTCACAGTGATAAAAATAAATACTACTTGTAATTTTTTCTTGATATTTTAGCGACAATTTAATTTGTTTATGATTTAAAATTTGAATTATGTCATCTACAAGAATCTATTCAGTTATTCCGACTTTTGTTATTATGATTACACTTCTAGTGATAACTGGATGCGCAACATCAATACCTAGTTCACCGGAAGATCTATGTGGTATTTTCGAAGAAAAACGTAGCTGGTTTTTAGCAGCAAAGCGAACACGAGACCGCTGGAACGCACCAATTGGCATTACGATGGCTTTTATATATCAGGAATCAAGCTATAAGGCTAATGCTAGACCAGAGAGAGAGAAAATTTTTGGCATTATACCGTGGCGCCGAAAAAGTACAGCGGTTGGTTATGCGCAAGCAATAGACAGCACTTGGAAGCAATACATCAATGACCCAAAAGTTGTTGGAGATTGGAGACCCAAATACCGGACTAATTTCAATGATGCGGTTGATTTTGTAGGGTGGTACAACTACCAGAGTCAGAAACAACTAAATCTTTCCCGAACAGATGTCCGAAATTTATATCTCACATACCATGAAGGTTGGAGAGGATATAAAAATGGTACATATAAGAAAAAACGGTGGCTAATCAAAGTAGCTGACAAAGTTGATGCGAGAGCCCGCTTGTATCAGACGCAATATCTAAAATGCAAACACAAACTCAGCCGATGGTATGATTTCCTACTTCCTAGATAAACGTCAATAATTCTCTAAAATAGAGAAAGAGATTAGATTAGATCGACGCTAGATAACAATCTTATTTGTTCAGATCCTATCTCACTCTGAGCTTGAATATTGTAATCGCAAAAGTTTTTTATCGACCTTCCCTACGCTAGTTTTTGGTATATCCGAAACAATTTCCACTCGATTAGGCACCGCCCAAGACGCAATCACGCCATCAGCGACAGCTTTCTCAAAGATTTTTCTTAATTCCATTATTTCTAATTCTTCGTCCGAATTAACCGTTATCAATAACAAAGGTGTCTCACCCCATTTATCATCAGGTAACCCAATTACAGCTGCTTCACTCACATGACGACAATTAGTAGCCAAATCCTCCAAAAGCAAAGACGATATCCATTCTCCACCACTCTTAATTACATCTTTTAATCTATCCGTTACTTTAAGGTAACCCCATTCATCTATGTGCCCAAGATCACCAGTATGAAGGTAGTCTCTTCTCCACAGTAGTTTGGACTCAGCAGGATTGTTCGTGTATCCCTGCGCTAACCACGGCGCACGTACTACAACTTCTCCAATTGTACGACCATCATGAGGCAGATCTTCCATATTGTCATCAACAATACGTAAGTCAACCATTGACAAAGGCCTACCTGCTTTACAACGAAAATATAATTGCTCTTCAATCGGAAGCTGTAGATGCTCTTTCCCCATCTGAGCAAGAGTTAATACTGGGCATGTCTCAGACATGCCATATCCACCGAAAACATCAATTCCTCTATCCAACGCTTGTCGAGCCAAGTCAGGTGACAATGCGGCACCACCAATGATGACCTTCCACCTAGTAAAATCTGCATATTTTGCCTCTGGTGCGTTTAATAACATGTGCAGAATAGTTGGAACACAGTGAGAGAAGGTAACTCCTTCTCTACCAATTAGTGAAATTATTTTTGCAATGTCGTATCGTCCGGGGTAAACCTGCTTTACGCCTAGCAAGGTAGCAACATAAGGCATGCCCCATGCATGCACATGAAACATCGGCGTAAGTGGCATATAAATATCTTCTTTAGTAAACTGCCCATGGGCGTTAGATTTTGAAAGTGCGGACGCCAATCCAAAAGTATGTATCACTAATTGTCGATGACTAAAACAGACACCCTTTGGATCACCAGTTGTTCCGGTTGTATAAAATGTTGTCGCGGGAACTTTTTCATCGAATTCTGGGAATCGAATAACATTGCTTGAATTTTCCAATAATTTTTCGTACTCGCCATGAAAATCTATCGAACTTTCGAAGCTGTTCGCATCATCTTGCAACAAGATCCATTTGGATACCGTTGTTACTCTATCTATGATCTTTTCAGCTATAGGAACGAAATCCTGGTGAATCAAAATAACTTTATCAGACGCATCATTAATAGTGTACAAAATTTGTTCAATTGAGAGTCGAACATTCACGGTATGTAAAATGGCTCCCAACATTGGGATCGCGAAGAAACATTCCAAATATCTATGACTATCCCAATCTAGTATAGCGACAGTGTCACCTGCCTCTATCCCGATTCTATTTAAAATATTTGCAAGTCTCGCAATTCTGTCCTGAAACAGGTTGTAATCGAAACGATGATGATCATATATGATCTCCTGGCACCTATTTAAGGAATCAAGAGTTGGTAACAAATTTTTCAAGATCAGTTGCGTTTCAAAAGCAACTTTATCGTGTGGAATAACTGTGAATGACATACTAAGTTTTATTTTTTTTAGGACTTACATCTTAATTGAAAAATATAAATACTGGTACATGTAAAAACCTCTGATAAAATAATTTCTGAAAATTCCTTGTATAAGCTAAAAAAACTAGCTAAAAATAGTTTACTTTGATGATTGTAAGATAGACTACCTTGTTTACTGAAGACTAGCGCCATCCATGTTGAAAAATAGACGAAAAATTTGGGCATGGGCCATGTATGATTGGGCCAATTCTGCTTTTGCGACAACGGTTATGGCAGGTTTTTTTCCGCTTTTCTTTAAACTATATTGGAGCCAAGGTGTAGAAGTAACCCGAAGCACCTATTTCTTGGGTGTTGCAAATTCAGTCGCTAGTCTTTTCATAGTGTTACTAGCGCCTCTACTCGGTGCTATTGCCGATACAGGAGGAATTAGGAAAAGAATGCTAGCATCTTTTGCATGTCTTGGTGTTCTTGCAACAGGCTCACTTTATTTGATTCAGGAAGGCATGTGGCCGTTTGCAATCCTACTTTATGTCATCGCTGTCACTGGATTTTCAGGGGCTAACGTGTTCTATGATGCGTTACTAGTCATAGTCTCAAAGACTAAAGACCGCCATCGCGTGTCTGCACTAGGTTTTGCATTAGGCTATCTTGGAGGTGGAATACTTTTTTTAGTTAACGTGCTAATGTACCTTTTTCCAAATTATTTTGGCTTAATTGATGGATCATCTGCAATCCTTTGGTCTTTCATTACTGTCGCAGTCTGGTGGACTGTATTTTCAATCCCAATTCTCCTTTGGGTCGAAGAGCCTCAGCCAGGAATAGGAAAACGTCGATTTGATGCGGCAGGAGGGTTTACTGCTTTGGCACAGACCGCGCGCAATTTGAAGAATTACCGAGCAGCCTGGTTTTTTCTCCTAGCTTATTGGCTATATATTGATGGAGTAGACACTATCGTACGCATGTCAGTTGATTACGGATTGAACATTGGCTTAGGTCAAGACAGTTTGATTACCGCTTTGCTTATGGTGCAGTTTATCGGATTTCCCGCTGCTATTGCATTTGGAAGGTTGGGAGAAAGATATGGTGCCCGCAAAGGTATTTGGGTTTGCCTTTGGTCCTACGTAGGAATAACAATCTTTGCCTATTTTATGGATTCAGCTATTGAGATGTACATTTTAGCTGCGGTAATTGGGTTGGTGCAGGGCGGTATTCAAGCACTAAGTCGATCTATTTTTAGTCAGTTAATTCCTGCTGAAAGAAACGCAGAATTCTTTGGCTTTTATAATGTTGTAGGCAAGGCGGCCGCAGTATTTGGTCCATTCTTAATGGGTTTAATCACGCTTATGACTGGAAACCCACGCATCGGTATACTCTCAATTCTTTCACTATTTTTTGCAGGAATGATTGTGTTTTGGCGCACAAAAAATGCCGAATCACAATATAATTAATTGGCTTGAGGCCATAAACTACGACGCTTCAGAACGTCTCTCAAAATTAATGGGTAGTCTGTCATTAACCCATCCACACCTAGATCGATAAGGCGATCCATCTCTTTAGAATCATTAACAGTCCAAACATGTACTTGAAGGCCCTGTTGTTTCATAGCACTGATAAACTGGTGGTCCAAAATTTGAATTCCTTTCCATCGTACAGGGACTTGAACACAGTTAGCTGTAAAAAAAGGTTTGGAGATACCTTTACTATGGAGACGAGCCCTTGCAACTTCGAAACGACCCATGGATGTACAAATATCGGGGAAAATACTTCGAATTCTCTTCAATCGCTTGTCCGAGAATGACCCAACACAAATTCTTTCTATCGATGCAGTTCGTCGAATAACTTGAGCTAGCAGATCAACTGATTTATCGGACTTCGGTTCAATATTAAAACGAATATTAGAAAAATCGCCTAGCACCTCTTCCAATGTTGGAATAGAAACAATTCCGTTGATTTTGAGCAGACGTAGCTCAGGCCATGTAATTTGATCTATCCTACCTTTAACACCCGTTAATCTGTCCAGCATCCTATCATGAAAAATCACAAGTATGCCATCAGCTGTAGCTTGTACATCCGTCTCTATATACTTGAACCCGAGTTGTGCTGCACTTTGAAAAGCTGGCATTGTATTTTCTGGAGCATTTTCCTGATCACCCCTATGTGCAAAAGCAAGAAGCCCGTCATGTTCTAAAAAACTATGCTTCCTAGTCACTAACGTAACAACATTACGGTGTTTTATGCTTCAACTTAGCAAAAATATAATCTCGGTGCGGCACATAAAGAAGGTTTTGTACTCTACGCATAAGATGGTGTTCATTACTATCGAGATGGCCGTCCGCATAAACTATTTCCCACATATTGTCGACAAGCATAATGCGCTCTTCGACAGTCCAATGCTGATTAATTAACGTTGTGAATTCATGTAGTCCAGCAGAAAGATCGGATTTTTCTTCAGCAAGCTCAAGCAATTTAACGGTATCATTCGAGCTTAAACTAAATTTCTCCGCAATAAGATTCAAAAGCTTTTTGCGCTCCAAAGGGTTCATATGAAAATCTGCTCTAGCGGCTTCATAAAGAATAGTCGCGGCTGCAAGCTTCAGAGCTTCATCACTAAGGTTGGGCCCTGCCTTATGATCTAGATTGTCATCAAAGAATTTTTTCATGGACTTAAACATGACTTTTACCGTTTTTTTTTATTTTTTACCCGAAACTCCTATTTATACTTTTTTAGATATAATAATTTGCTGCAATATGATCGATAATTCAACAATAAAATATTTTTTGGTTTAATTGACACTGGATACAACTTTTTTGTCGAGCGAGCCACTCTAACATCATGGTTCAAAAAAGGGGAAAAATTAAATCTAGTTCTCACCTTAAAATCGCTGCCGTTGGAGGTGAATGTACTGGAAAAACAACACTTATCAGTGAGTTATCTAAGTTCTTTGGTGCCCCACATTCAATTGAGGCAGCTCGAGACTATGTCAGTGAAATGAAGCGATCCGTGCAATATGAAGACGTTGAAATCATTGCAAAGAAACAAATTTTAATCGAAGATAATGTGGCACTACTTGACTCGGATTTAGTCTTTTTTGATACCGACTTATTCTCCACATTAGTTTACAGTAATTTCTATTTCGGAGATTGCCCTGATTGGATTGAAAAACTATGCGTAGCTCGCCGTGCTCATATTTATCTACTCTGCTCTTGTGACCTAACATGGGTCAAAGATGAATTCCAGCGGGTGAGTGGTGAACCTGAAAAAAGACGCCAAATTCATGCTTTATTTGATAAAACATTGCATAAACATGATTGTAATGTAGTAGAAATCTCAGGAACTGGGCAAGCGCGTCTAAATCAAGCGATAACAGCCATAAAAAAAATAGTTTGTCAGTCACATTTAATGGTTGACCAAAATCGAAAATCCTCCTAAATTTGTGACAGTGATCCAACGGGGTGTCCGCTTGTTGTCGGGCTGAGAATAACCCGCTGAACCTGATCCGGATAATACCGGCGGAGGGAAATGGACGATTTCATCTACCTTTCCCTGCGCCTTTGAAGTTTCTGAAGGAGCTTAATTGATGAAATTTTTTACTTGCCTTACTATTGCACTTTCATTGGTCGCAATCTCAACTGTTGATGCTGAAAGCAAAGAAACGCTCACTGTCTATACTTATTCCTCTTTTGTTTCAGACTGGGGTCCAGGCCCCCTAATCAAACAGAGATTTGAAAAAACTTGTGATTGTGGGCTTAAATTCGTCAGTGTAGAGGACGGTTCAGCATTACTGAGTAGACTAAAGCTCGAGGGTGTTCAGTCAAAAGCAGATATTATTCTCGGACTCGATAGTAATTTAATGGTTGAAGCAAAAAACACAGGTCTGCTCTCACCGCATGGGATAAATATCGCAGACATGGATCTTTTAATCCAATGGACTGATAATACTTTTCTTCCGTATGACCACGGCTATTTTGCGTTAGTCTATGATAGTGATGCCATCCAAGATATGCCCAAAACTCTTGAACAATTTGTAGAAGACGTTAATGGACCCAAGCTAATTATTCAAGATCCACGTACCAGTACTCCAGGACTCGGTTTACTGCTATGGATCAGATCAATATATGGCGATGACGCATCGCGTGCTTGGTCAACTTTAAAACCAAGAATTTTGACCGTTACAAAAGGATGGAGTGAAGCATATGCACTTTTTCTCGAGGGAGAAGCACCTATAGTCCTGAGCTATACCACCTCTCCCGCATATCATCTGCATGTAGAAAATACCGATCGCTATAAGGCGGCTGAATTTTCCGATGGTCATTATGCTCAAATCGAAGTTGCTGCAAAATTGGCTCAATCTGAGCAATCAGACCTCGCTACTGAATTTTTAACATTTATGCTCTCCCCTAGTTTTCAAGATGTGATACCAACAACTAACTGGATGTTTCCAGTTGCAGAAACTTATAATCCCCTACCTGAAGCCTTCCAAAATCTGGTGAAACCAAAACGAACATTGCTTCTTGAGCCGACAAAAGTCGCGAATCAGCGCCGTAAATGGGTAAGAGAATGGCTCGACACTCTAAGCCATTAACATTAAACCGATACGCAATATGTCGTGTATGCTGGCCCGGAATTTTTTCTATTGTCCTGCTATTTTTGTTTATTGGAGGGTCTTTCTCAGCACTTTTTATAGTAGCGGGCAATGACGAATTGATCATAGCCTTAGACGAAAGTGTATATCTAAGAAATGTCGTATCCTTTACATTATTTCAGGCAACTTTATCTACATTAATCAGTGTGGGTATCGGAATATTTGTGGCTCGCGCATTTGCTCGTCGACAATCATTTAAGGGTCGAAAACTAATATTGCAGTTTCTTGGCCTGCCGATCGTTACGCCTGTAATTATTGCTGTATTGGGTATAACAACTATTTATGGGCAAAACGGAATTCTACGAAACACTCTAGATTATCTTGGCTTTTCATGGTCAGGCAGCATCTATGGTCTTTCAGGAATTCTGATTGCTCATGTCTTCTTTAACCTACCATTATCTATTCGAATGCTTTTACCGGTGTGGGATCGAATACCGTCTGAAAGTTGGCGTCTAGCTGCACAAATTGGTATGAACTCAAGGCAGATTTTCTTTTGGCTAGAATGGCCAGCCTTGACAAAAAGTCTTGGGGGTACTATCGGGGTAGTTTTTCTGCTCTGCTTTTCAAGTTTCGCCGTTGTTTTAGTTCTAGGAGGAGGTCCTTCTTCTACCACAATTGAAGTCGCAATCTATGAAGCATTGCGTTTCGATTTTGACCTGCCAAAGGCTGCAACGCTGGCTATTGTTCAATTGATTATTTGCATAATCATTTTAATTTCTCTGCATAGCTGGATGCGCATGCAAACTATTTCCTATGGATTGAAAATAACTTCCCAATATCGTTCAGATCTCAATCAAAAAGGTTCTCTATCAATAGATCTTTCTCTCATTAGTCTAACAATACTCTTCGTTGCGCTACCTATCATTGCTGTCATTTATAAAGGCCTCATGGGGCCGCTAATACAAGTGATCCTTAATACAGATCTCTGGGCCGCAGCTGGGCGCAGTCTAGGTATTGCGATATTTGCTTCCACTATCGCTCTTCTCTTAGCAATTGGTCTAATCATTACTAGTCGCCATCTATCGTTTAGATATAAACTTAATTCACTCTCTGGCTTTGTGCAAATTATGGGCTCGATAACACTCGCCACACCACCTATGGTCATTGGCACTGGTTTATTTATTTTACTTCTGCCGTTTGGTATTGCTTTTAATTCCGCAATATTTGTCATTATCTTTGTTAACGCAATTATACTTCTACCCTACATGATGAGAACTATCGGTCCTGCAATTATGGATGCAGGTTATCGGTATGAAATACTATGCTGGCAATTAGGTATAAAAGGCATTAATAGATTTAAAATTATTGAATGGCCTCTCATCAGACAACCACTAGGTTTTGCCATGGCATTTTGCGCTACTTTGTCTTTTGGAGATCTTGGCGTTGCTGCACTATTCGACACTAGTGGCACTGTCACTTTGCCAGTTCTTTTGTATCATCAACTAGGAAACTACAGATTTGACGAGGCTGCTAGTACAGCTTTAGTTCTAATGTTCCTATGTGCCACCATATTTTTCATCGTTGATAGGGGTATCCGAAAATGGCGTACTTAGAAGTGAAAAAACTCGTGTTTCGGCAACCTAAATGGGAACTTAAGATCGATGCGGAATTTGAAAAAGGAAGTTGCACTGCAATCATTGGTCGGAGTGGCGCGGGAAAATCCACTTTACTGTCATTAATTTCGGGTTTTGAAATACCTAATAGCGGAAATATAGTTGTTGGTGGTGTCGATGTAACACAACATGACCCCGCTATTAGGCCAGTGACAATACTCTTTCAGGAACACAATTTATTTTCACATCTAACAGCTTGGCGAAACATCGCTCTTGGCGTACATCCAAAATTAAAGATTTCGCAAAAAGATAAAAAACTAATTGATCATGCAATTTCAACAGTTGGACTGGAAGGGCTTGAAAAACGATTTCCTGGACAAGTATCTGGAGGTGAACGACAACGGATTGCTTTAGCACGATGCATCTGCCAAAAACGGCCGGTCTTGTTACTGGACGAACCATTTAATAACTTAGACCCACCCCTACGGAAAGAAATGATTGGGCTAGTTGACAAATTACGCATCGAACACTGCTTGACTATATTATTAGTAAGCCACAATCCTCATGAGGCAAGTGAGATAGTGCAAAATACCCTATTCCTCGAAAATGGCAAGGTTCTCGAAAAAGGTCGATTGGGAGACTTGCTGCAAACCCCAAAATCCGATGCTCTGAAAAACTACCTGATTCACCCAGGAAAATAGATTTCCCCTTAACAATAAAACTTTAACTTCACTGTCTATTGACAACTATCTCTTATACTTATACTTCGATAAAACTTTAAAAAACCGCCAAAAATGATCAAAATAATACTTTTCTCTTTAGCGTTAACCATGATCTCGAATAATATCTTGGCCAATGAACACTGCCCCCGTACGTTAGATTTTAATAAGCGATTTCTAGCAAGTGACACAACAATTCGCCTATGTGATCAATATCGCAACCATGTTCTACTAGTTGTTAATACTGCAAGTTACTGTGGATTCACATCACAATTTGAAGGGCTTGAAATGCTTTATCAGAAATATAGAGACAAAAATTTCACGGTGCTGGGTTTTCCTAGCAATGATTTTTTTCAAGAGCCCAAAGGTGAAGATAGTGTAAAAGAATTCTGCTCCTTAACATACAATGTCAAGTTCCCCATGTTTGAAAAAAGTCGCGTTGCGAAACGTCATGCTGAACCCTTTTTTAAATCATTAGGCGAAGAGATCGGAGAATATCCAAAATGGAATTTTTACAAATATCTTATTTCTAGAGAAGGAAAAGTGATATCAAACTTTAGCAGCTCGGTTAAACCCGACAACGATGAATTGATTTTAGCAATAGAATCATTATTGTGAGGTTGAAACTAATACCCAATTCAAAATTGACTAATCATCGAACATAAAAAATTGAAAATAAATAATAAAGTGGTGTTCACTGATCTAGATGGCACATTACTTGATAATCATCACGAGCTATCTTTTATTAACCGACAAACCTTAAGAAGGCTTGGTAACAATGGCGTATTTAGAGTAGTTATAACTGGACGCTCGCTAGCGTCAGCTACTGGAGTTCTTGATTCTGATTTCCCAATCGACATATTGGTTACATCATCAGGTGCTGGTATATATAGTTTCCCAGAAAAATTTTTGTTGCGAAGCTCCGTAATTGATAGGAATCATGTTCGAAAATATATAGAGCTTCTAAAGACAATGGATTTAGATTTTATGGTTCATTTTCCTGTTCCAGATAATCACCTATTTTCTTGGCACCGAAGTCTTAAAAAGAACGGTGATTTCGATCGTCGACTTAATGCCTACCGTGGTCAACACTCACCTCTCCGAATAGATGCAAATCACATAGGAGAGGCAGCACAATTATTGGTAATTTGTCCACAAGATAAAAATAGTGAAATTCATATAAGTCTCCAAAATAATTTATCAAATTCGACAATCATTCGGACAACCTCACCACTTGACCAGAAATCTATATGGTATGAAATATTTCCTTACGGCATTTCAAAATCTAGTTCGGCTGCCTGGCTTTGCAAACAATATGATTTGTATTCAAAAAATGCCTTAGCTATTGGAAATGACTACAATGATAAGGATCTATTGCACTGGTGCAGGTTTTCCCGAATCGTGGAGAATGCACCTGCTTCCTTAAAAAAACATTTTACTGTTGTGCAAGACAACAACAACAATGGTTTTTCGCAAGCTGTGGATGAGTGGTTAGCTCATTTAAAAAAAGATGAAATCACCATAACAAATTACCTTTAGCAAACATTTTTCCCTCTTCAGTTTTAGGATTAGAAAAAAATGTTTTTACAGAGCTGTGCTCCATAAGGCGACCTTCGTACAAGAACAAAACCTCATCTGCTAATCGTTTTACCTGGCCCATATCATGCGAGGTCATGACAATTTTAGTTCCGCTCTTAAAAATTTTAAAAATAATGTACTCGACCATCCGGGTGGAAGATGGATCAAGGTGTGCTGTTGGTTCGTCAAGGAAAAGAATACGAGGCTTTAAAGCCCAAACCCGAGCGAGAGCTAATCGCTGCTGTTCCCCCAAAGACAAAGTTCGAGCGGATTGATTTGCTAAACCTGAGAGTCCAGTATCACCCAAAACACAATTGACAAGCTCTCTTTTTTCTGCGCCTTTTACTCCTCGTACAGTCAAGGCATACTCAATATTAGCTTTCACTGATCGACGCAATAAAATCGGTCTCTGGAAAAGCATTCCTTGCTTTTCATGCGGGTTGCTAGCTGCGCCATCAGCATAGTTTATCCGCCCAGAATTTGGAGTCAGAAGACCATGACATGTTTTCAATAGAACAGTCTTCCCAGCTCCATTAGGACCGACAATGAAAGTCTTTGAATCAGAATCGAGTTGGAAACTAACATTACATAAAATATCATTACCACCTACATTGAAAAAAAGATTCTCAACCGAGATTGGTAAGATATCATTATCGATTTCTTTTTCCATATTAAAAATAAATTTTTAAAAAATATTTAACGTTCTTTTTGCGCCGCAAAAAATCTGATCAAAAGTGCAAACGAATTTATTAATAATACAATAACAATTAGTATTAATCCTAACCCCATAGCCAACTCTAAATTACCTTTTTGGGTTTCCAGAGTAATTGCTGTCGTCATAACTCTGGTAGCATGATTAATATTTCCACCAACAATAATCACAGCACCCACCTCAGCAGTAGCTCTTCCAAATCCGGCCAACAACGTTGTTAGAAGAGTAAAGCGTCCTTCCCAAAGTAATGTGAAAGCCATTCCCATTTTTCCGGCACCGAGTGATTTAAGTTGCTCTCGATATTCCGCATATAAATCAAATATAGCTTGATTAGTTAAAGCAATAATTATTGGAAGGATCAATATTGTTTGAGCAATGATCATTGCCGTAGGTGTATACAAAATTCCATACTCACCTAATGGGCCCGCTCGAGACAAAAGAATATAAACAAAGAGTCCAGCCACCACTGGAGGCAGGCCCATGAGAGCATTAATAATAGCAACTACGCCGGACCGACCCGGAAACCTAAAGATTCCTAAAATAGACCCTAATGGAAATCCAAGAATTGCTGCAAAAAACAATGATGTTAGGCTTACCCTCAAAGATAGCAAAACAACTTCTACCAGATAAGGATCACGCTGAGCAACTACCTCTATAGCAGCCCAGAATGACTGCACGATCTCATTCACGATAAATTATTTGATCCTCATTATCGACATAAAGATTACAGCAATATCCTCGTCAGTAAGTGACTAAGCACGTATCAGCGTTCCGACACCCCGATCTGTCAAAACTTCTAACAAAATTGCATGAGGCACCCGTCCGTCACTTATAGTGGCTGAAGAAACGCCTCCAGTTACAGCATCAATAGCACAACGTGCTTTTGGTAGCATACCATCAGAAACAACCCCACAACTTATAAGTTTCTTCACTTCTTCTTTTTGTAATCCAGTGAGTAATTGACCATCAGCATTCAAAACACCAGCTGTATTTGTCAGTAATATCAATTTTTCTGCGCTAAGTGTCACTGCCAACTTACCTGCCACTGTATCGGCATTGATATTATATGTTTCGCCGTTGTCTCCAACCCCAATCGGAGCAATCACTGGAATAAAATTACCGTCATCTAAGGTTTTTACCACTGATGGATCAATTGATTGAATTTGTCCTACATGTCCCATGTCAATGACTTCATCACTTTTGGAAACTTTTGCTTCATCCAAAATTATTTTTGTTGCTCGAATAAGCCCGCCGTCTTTTCCTGACAATCCTACGGCTCGTCCACCTTGCGAATTTATAAGAGCCACAATTTCTTTATTAATGAGCCCTCCAAGTACCATCTCAACAATATCAATGGTTTCACGATCTGTCACCCGCAGTCCTTCTACAAATTGACTTTTCTTCCCGACACGTTCCAGCAGGCTTGCTATTTGAGGTCCTCCTCCATGAACAACTACGGGATTCATACCGACAAGTTTCATCAGCACGACATCTCTAGCAAACTCTTGCTTCAATTTTTCGTCCGCCATAGCATGGCCGCCATATTTGATCACTATGGTTTTCCCATGAAAACGACGAATATATGGTAATGCCTCGGCTAGCAATTGGGCGTTATTGCTTGTTTTAATTTCTTTTGTAGTCATTTTAAAAGTCATTATGCGAGAAAATTTGTGTCAGCTAGTATACAAGGCAAACAACAAACTAGTCTCTTCTATTTGTAATAGAACAGAAAAGGGCCGGAAATAACCGGCCCTAATCAGTAATATCTAACCCAATTTAAGCTGCGAGTATTTCGATCTTTCGAGACTGTGAATCCTGTATCTTTGGCAAATTAATACTAAGAATTCCATTTTTACATTCAGCTGTAATTGCTTTGGTGTCGATATTTGAGCCAAGTTTTATAGAGCGTGAAAACTTATCAAATGAACTCTCACGTCGAATAATTCTAGTGTCTTCTTTGGTGGCTACGTCATTTTGCCGACTTGCTTCAATAAGCAAATAGTTGTCCTCTACTATCAAATTGAGGTCCTCTAGTTGAATCCCCGGTATTTCAGCTCTTATCATATAGGCAGCATCGGTTTCAGATATCTCTATGAGCGGTTTGCGAGTAGCGACATCTAATCTTTGCGTTAATTGTCTGCGTAAAACTTCGTCGTACAGCCCACCATGACTAGCGAGATAACTCCAGCTAACAGGTCGCTCTAATCTATGAAAAATATTAGCCATGTTTAAAATACTCCATATGTTGTATAAATTTTAAAGTTGTTACAATTTTTTGATCCTGTAGTTATACAATGGTGTTGATAATATATTTTTCAAGAAAAAATGGATAAAATTTTTGATGCAATCATCATTGGTTCTGGGATAATTGGGACATCTATTGGGCATCACCTTTCTCTCAAGGGTTGGCGTACTTTGAACATCGATAAATTATCGGGTGCAGGAGAAGGCTCTACTAGTAACTCCCTCGCTATAGTTCGCACAAACTATTCAACAAGAGAAGGAGCTGCTCTTGCTTGGGAAGGCTACCAATATTGGTCAGACTGGTCTAATTATTTACAAACAGTTAACAAATCGTGTCTAGCAAATTTTATCAAGACCGGTGCTTTCGTTGTAAAAACAAAATCAAATGGCCATATGCGAAATCAATTATTGATATCAAAAAATCTCGGCATTCCTTTTGAGGAATGGTCTCTAAAACAAATCGCTAAAAATTTTCCAGACTGGAATTTAAGTTGCTTCAGTCCTGCCATCCATTCAAATTCAAAAAATTTTGGCATCGAAACTGGTCTTCGAATTAACGGGGGAGTTTTTTTTCCCAAAGCAGGTTACTGTAATGACCCGCGTCTTGCAACGAAAAACTTACAGACAGCGACAAAAATAGCTGGTGGTGAATTTTTGTTTAAACACTCAATTGTAGACATTAGAATCCACAATGGAAAATGCAGCGGTGTCACTCTATGCACTAATGAAAAAATCGACTCACCCGTGGTCGTCAACGCGGCCGGCCCATATTCAAGTAATATCAATAAGTTGGTAAGTGGATTGGGTTTAACAAATATAAATACCCATGCTTTTCGTCATGAGTCAAGTCATTTATCATTCCCTGAAAACGACAGCATCGGGAAAAATAGTGTTATAACTTTCGATGACGATATAGCAAGTTACACTCGCCCCGACCATCATGGATCGTTTTTCGTTGGCACTCTTGGTGCCGAATTTGAACACAATCAATCTATTGATGCAGACAAATTCGATTACAACTTCTCTGATTCTGCTTGGGAACCTGCATATCGTTTGGGACAAAGAATGCCAAATCTAAGAATCCCTAATCGGTGGAAAGGTATAGTCGATCTTTGGGACGTGACTGAGGACTGGATCCCAGTCTATGATAAAACCGATATACCTGGTTATTATCTAGCGATTGGTACTAGTGGCAATCAGTTTAAATCGGCCCCCGTAGTGGGTTTATTAATGGCTCAATTAATTGAGCATTGTGAAAACGGACATGATCATGACAGTGATCCATTAAATTTTTTTCTTGAAAAGACAAGTAATCATATCTGTTTAGATTTCTTTGCACGTAATCGAAAAAAAAATGCTAGGAGTAGTGGCTCAGTGCTAGCATAAATATTTTGAAAAGTAATCTCAAATTTACGATCACCCACATGGCACGATATTAATTAATAGGACCTCGGCAAACCAAGTATGTGTTGACCAATATAAGCTAATATCAAATTTGTTGATACAGGTGCAGTCAAATACAAACGTGCTTCACGCCATTTGCGTTCGATATCATAGTCGCGAGAAAACGCGAATCCACCAAAAGTTTGCATGCATGCTTCTGCAGCATTCCATGCGGCTTCTGAACATAATAACTTTGCTATATTTGCTTCATGTCCACATGATAAACCTCTATCAAAAAGTGTCGCTGCTTTTCTTGCCATCAAATCAGCTGCTTCAGTATTAGCATGGGCGCGAGCTAACGGAAACTGAATGCCCTGATTGCGTCCTATAGGAGATCCAAAAACACGTCGGTCCACAGCATATCTAGTAGCCTGATCTAAGAAAAAACGCGCATCACCAATACTTTCACTTGAAATAAGAATTCTTTCTGCATTCAGCCCGTCCAATAGATACTCAAAACCTTTTCCCTCATTACCGATCAGACTTTCCCTAGAAATCTTTACATCATTAAAGAAAAGCTGTGTGGTATTATGATTAATCATAGTATCTATGGGTTGAATTTTTATATCCTGATCTTTGAGCTCCCGAAGATCAATCAAAAAAACGGACAGGCCATCTTTAGATCGAGGACCCTCTTTAGACTTAGGCTGAGTCCTCGCTAATAATAATATTAAATCTGAATGCAATGCACGACTTGTCCATACCTTTTGGCCATTGATTATGTAAAAATCGTCTACTAATTCCGCTCTGGTTTTAATATTACCAGTGTCAGAACCTGAGTCAGGCTCAGTAATTCCAAAAGCTTGGAGTCGAAGTGAACCTTTTGCAATGTCAGGAAGATATTGTTGCTTTTGTTTCTCGCTACCATGACGCAATAGGGTGCCCATCGTATACATTTGTGCATGACAAGCTGCCGCACTACCACCCGATCTATGTATAGTCTCTAAAATCACCGCGCCAGCCCGCAGGGACAGTCCCGAACCACCATATTTCTCTGGAATCAGTGCTGATAACCAACCTGCTTGGGTTAAGGCATTAACAAATTCTTTCGGATAATAGCGTTTAACATCCATTTCTCTCCAATACTCTCCAGGGAACCTATCGCAAATCTTACCTACAGCATTCCTTATCTCTTGATAGTCTTCAACTAGGAAAGATTTTTGATCTATAGCATCCAAACCTCATTTTCCTCTAAATATCGGTTTTCTTTTTTCATTGTAAGCCGCAATACCCTCTAACCTATCAACAGTCGGAACTGTCTCACGATAGCACTCCAATTCAAATCTATAACCATCTCTCAGATCTGACTGTAGTGCGTGATTTAAAGACTTTTTTACTTCTCGATTTGCTATAGGTGCATTTAAAGAAATTTTTTGGGCAAGATGCATCACTTGAGGCAAAAGTTCTTCTGGATCAAGTATTTTGCCAACTAAACCCCAAGAAAACGCTTCTTCCGATGAAAACACAGATCCTGACAAAATTATTTCTTTCGCACGCCTTGTTCCAACTGCACGCGGCAAATACTGTGTAGCACCAAGCCCAGGAATAATCCCCAGGGAGGTCTCAGGAAGCGCAAATCGAGCAGTAGTAGAACTCCAAGCAAAATCACAGGCTAAAATTAACTCCAAACCCCCACCAATAGCAGCTCCATTTACGGCTCCAATCATTGGTAAACTGCATTCCATAATCGCGAAAGCAACGCTTTCAAAAATCTCATGCTGTTGCATCCACTGTTTATCTGTCATTCCATTTCTTTCTTTAAGATCAGCACCTGCGCAAAATGCACGATCTCCATATCCTGTTAAAACTATACACCTAATGTTATGCGAATCTTTATTGATCATTAACATTAGATCTCTCAATTCTTCACCCATTTTTGTATTGATCGCATTTGAAGAATCGGGCCTGTTAAGGACAATTTTTAAAACATTTTCGTCTTCCGAGACAAGTAGAGTCTCAACATTTAGATCAGAAAATATAGTCACGCTTCATCCTCCCCCTTAAATGCATCGAAAATATTGTTGTAACTTCCTAATTCGGGTGCGTTTGATGCTGGTGGTGGGCGATGTTTATTAAAATTGAGCGGCAGCCCCACCATATTAATCCCATCTGTGTCGAATTTTTCCAATATGCCAAGCGCTTCAACTTGCTCATGATTAACAACTTGATCCAAGGTTTGTACTGGGGCACATGGAACCCCAACCTTACCAAATCTTTCTTGCCAAAAAGTTATTTCTTTAGTAGAAAAAATTGGCTCTAATAGAGCGTTAAGCGCCTGCAAATTAGTGTAGCGATCTGGGTTAGTTTTGAAGCGTGGATCTAGGGCCCAATCTGGATGACCCAATACACCAACCAATTTTTCAAACAATCTATCGTTTGCGGCTGCCACTACTAAGTAACCATCTACACAGCTATATGCTTGATAGGGTGCAATTCCTCTGACACCAGAACCTTCCGAAATAGGAATTTTTCCAGTCGCTTCCATATCCGTAACGTGAAAACCCATCCAAGCCAGCGCTGTCTCAAGCAAAGATGTGTCTACTACACCACCATGGCCTGTTCTATGGCGCCGTTCCAGCATTGTTAAAATTCCAATCACACACCATAAACCTGTGCCTTTGTCAATAATCGACGTGCCAACACGAACCGGCTTTTCGCCATTTTCGCCTGTAACACTCATTAAACCAGAAAATGCCTGCATTAAAGGATCATATCCAGGTTGATCTTTAAGGGGTCCTGCATCACCATAAGCTCGCACATTGCAGTATATCAACCTAGTGTTCTCGGAACATAAACTACTAGAATCTAAGCCAGCTCGCTCAACTACACCAGGCTTCAAATTCTGTAGAACAACGTCTGCTTTGCTAACAATCCACTTCCTTAGCTTATGTGCACTATTCGGATTTTTTAGATCCAACTCTAACGAATCTTTTCCACGATTGTACGTATGAAACATAGTAGATGTCTGACACCAAAATGGAGGCCCCCATTGTCGAATATCATCACCCATTTCAGGTCTTTCTATTTTTGTTACAGTCGCTCCCAGCGCTGCCAGAACCCACCCTGCATAAGGGCCCGCAACACTTGTCCCAATTTCTACAATATTCGTACCCTCTAAAGGGCGTGGTCCATTGCTAAAATTTAGAGTATCTTTATTTAGCAAAATACTGTTCTCCGATCTTAAAGCAGTGAATTGAATTAAATTTTTTACTAGCCATTATTATCTTACCAGTAACTCAGCTCAATAAATTAAAGTCCAACCAATTCGTAAACAACAAAGTTATCATTAACAAACAATACCGGAAGATTTAAGTTGTGATTTTTTTCGGTGAAAATGTATTTAATTTCAGGATAAAGGTCTAATATTCGGATCAGGTCATTGTCGGTAAGTGACAAGAATGCGTAGCGAAATTCATGGGTTTCGGAGGTTTTTTTGAAGCCTGGGACATCTAAAATAGTTATACCCAAAATATTTCTTTGTCGAACGAGAAATTTCTCTGCCCATTGATAGGATAGTGTTGCCGAAAGAAAGCTACTATCTATCTGAAAGAAAAAATTTTTCGATGCAATAAAATTTGCCATCCTAAAGTGTGGTGCATTTAGAATTAGTTCTCCATCAGAGATCTCTTTTCTTATCCAATCTAATGCGTTCATGTAAGTCTCGTATGATATTTCCAATGGAAAATCTATTTCCAAATTATCTTTCAAGATAGGAGTTGAATTAAATACCCCTACCGAATCATTAGCTTTTTTAAAAAACGCATGTGATTTCCACATTTGCCCACTTGCAGCATAATAGTTACCTAATGCATTAGCTTTTAATCGACTTAAATAACGTGAATTTCCGATTTCTAAGTCCTCTAGTTTTGGTAACGTATATTCATCTCGCTTAAAAAGTATTTCATAATTTAGATCTATTATCTCCTGACGAATAGTATTGAAAGATTTGCTACTTCCCTCTTCCAAATAACGATTTTCTTCGTATATATTTTCTAAAGGAGACTGTCTATGAATAAATTCCTTATCGGAAGGATTCACCAAAGATAAATAAATTTCCTCACCAGTTACCGAATTCTTTTGACGAGTATCTGAAGTCCAAAAACTTATTATCGCGGCCCCCAAGAAAAAAAATAGAGTAATAAGAGTAATTTTTCTTTTTGATATTGGCTTGCGTAAAATACGCTCTTCCAAGAATACCAAAATTTGCGCAATTACTAAAGTTAACAAAAACGTTGCTATCAGCGTATTGAAATAGAGCCCAAACCACAAATCTATTCCATAATACACTGGTGCCAAACCAGTAATTAGCCCTCCATATCGGCTCTCAATTATTAATGATATAAAAAAATAAAATATCGTGGTTCCAGTAAATACCACCAAAGGATTGCGAAGATAATTCTTGATAGAATCATCATTCTCGTCTGTAATTCTAAACGAACGAAATATGAATATATTTACGAATCCCAGAAAAACTAACAAATATATTGAGGTGCGAACGTAATATGTGATTAAGAATAGAAAGATTAAAAGAATAAGAGTAGTCGACAATCCATATGAGTTTTCGATCGAAGACTTAAGGGTTAAAAAATAAATTAGAAATACAGTAACTATTCCTAAACTTAAGATGAATTTATTTTGACTAAAACCAATTAAATACTCACTTGATGTAGCAATTCGATCCACCAGAAAATAATCATCTGGATAAAATTTAAGAGAAAATAATTGAATTGGAAAGTTCACTAATCCAGTACCTAGCGAAGTACTATATCCAGAAGTTGTAAATGCAATAAAAAAGAAAAATAAAAATGGAACTGCTATCTTACTTAATGACTTTAGGCGATGTTCATAAGAAAAAAGAGGATTGGTACTTTTAGATAAAATCAACATTGGCGCAACTAATAAGGGTGTTAGGAGACCTATACCTGGATGAACTAACAGACAAATCCCAAAAAAACTTCCTGAAAAAAACCATTTCCTATTCAATGCGCACCATATTGCGAGAAGGATCAATAAACTTCCAGTTTCTCTGAAGTGAAAATAGGTGGGATGTTTGATAGTGAATTGGAAAGAGCTTGGTTCTATATATAATCCAACTGTTAAAACTAACAAGAATAAAATCACTATTAAGTCATTTTTAATAAAAAAACGGACTATCAAAATTCCGAATAAAGTTTTCAAGAATTTTACAAGTAACCCAACAAAAAAATTGAAAACTGGCAATGTAAGGATATCTAACGAAAATAAATTGTATATTGGCATCTTCGCTAGATATTGGAATTGCGGATGATTCATTCCTTTAGCTTGACCTAACTCATAAAGATAAACGAAAGGATCAAGTTGGTTATACGGCATAAGTCCCCATATGTGGAGAGCTATTACTGACGAAAAAAAACAAATCAGGGCTACCGTCGCCGGCGAAAATCGGAAATTATTATTGATACTGAATAACATATG
>MDTE01003275.1_pt1 | contig 43231 bp, 27 predicted proteins | sample 811231 | NCBI WGS metagenome assembly MDTE01 (sample SAMN05326651, study PRJNA326480) | marine metagenome | isolation source: seawater | place: Indian Ocean: Red Sea | collected 2010
ATGCCTCTCCCCGCGACTTATCGCAGCTTGTCACGACCTTCGTCGGCTCTCGAGCCGAGCCATCCCCCAATTGGGTTGTAGCATCATTATTTCTTATTGGTACTCACTATTGTGAGGCCTCTGGTGTCCAGGCATATCAATTCTGGTTTCTCAGGCCACCACGTCTCCCCGCAGGGCGAAGCAGCCTCAACCACTTACCCTAACACGTAATGTGTAAGGGCGCACAAAGCAGGCTTCCGACCGACCAATGGTATTTGAACAAAACGGGGGACTTAGGACAGCAAAGTAAGAGTTAATTTGTTGTTTTGATGGGTTTTTCCAATTGGGAATTGCCCTGGTCGCTTCATTAAACGTCTACGGGGAATACAATGCCCCATGGAAAATGAACATGAAAATTGTTGCAACTAAACACGTGATCAGCATTACCGGAACGCCCGCCCTAACCCATTCTTTGGTCGTTATTGGATAAGGTCCCCTCTCAGCAATGGCGACTGTCATTACGTTAGCACTGGATCCTATTGGAGTTGCGTTTCCTCCAAATCCTGCACCCATTGCCAGAGCCCATAGAAGAGGCTCGGGGCTCAAAGTACCGCCGCTTGCCTCTGTAATGCTAAAAATTACTGGAATCATCGCTGCAGTGAATGGTATATTGTCAATCAGAGCGCTTGCTATGGCGGAAACCCAAATTATTGCTATTGCAAGAATAACCTCATCTTGTCCGAAGTTATCAAAAATCCAATTTGCAACCTTGTCCAAGTATCCAACGTCTCCCACTGCCCCCACTAGGAGAAACAGCCCGGCGAAGAAAAGTAATGCCTGCCACTCGACTTTTTCGACGACATCATTGATGAATCCATGGCCTAGTTCTTCCTCTCTCGGCCTTGCTAATATTAGAGCAAATCCTGCACCGGCCAAGGCTATTCCATCAATCTCAATCTCTAGATCCAGGAGTGACTTTGCTGAAAACATAACCACTGTCAGACCTAGGATAACAAGTGTTGTGTACATCAGTTGTTTATCCGTAATTGCATCCCATTCGTCTTCCTCCATTAGGAGATCTACATGTGGGGGTTTTTGCGTTGACCAGTCTCTGTAGTACCATCTGAAATAACTTAATGTCGCTACCCATGCAAAGAAAGTTAGTATTCCTAGTCGGAAAAGAAAACCATTGAATGAGAAAGCAGTCAGACCTTCTTCTGCTGCTGCTGCTGCGATCATAACGTTGGGAGGGTCTCCCACCATTGAAGCAACTCCTCCGGTATCGGAAAGAATCGCCTCCGCAAGAAGGGGTGGGACGGGATTTATTTCCAGCTTGTTACAGATTCTCAGTGTAACTGGAGCAATGATGATTATTGCCGTTACATTGTCGATAACTAGAGAAAGTAGGGTGGTGAAAGTTCCCAGTAGAACAATTAGTCGCCATGGATCTCCCTTACTCATCTTTGCTGCCTTGATGGCAACAAATTCGAAGAATCCGCATATTTCAAGGATTGAAGCGAAAATCATCATCCCTAGAAGAAGGCCAATGACCTCCCACTCTATCCAACCAATCATTGTGTGTTCCAATGTATATTCTTTGACCAGCTCTCCGGCTGCGTTATATTCTTCGTGAAGATGGAAGACTCCTGTCCAATGCCCGTAAATGAGCATCAAAACTGACCCGAACCATGCCGCAATGGTCCTATGGACTACTTCTGAAAGAATCAATACGAAAGAGAGGATGAAAATCCCTAGAACGACCTGCTCTTGTGTCACCATAAACCCCCGAGCAATATTATCTCTAAATATGTGACTGTCTTGATATGTTAAATTTTGTTTAATGGCCTTTTATTTTCCCGACCAGAAGACTGCTACATTGCCTCTCTTGAATACCAAAATGGAGTTGGTAACTTCAGCTAGTTCCATGAAAATTTGGCTTCTTTGCTCTCTTTCGGATGCGACGCCTTTGTTAGCCTTGACCTTGACTATTTTTCTTCTTCCTAGTTGGTCGGATAATTCTTTTACTAATGGCTTGGTGATGCCCCCCCTTCCAATCCTAACAGAGATATCCACCCCATCACTATTGGCCAATCTGAAAATAGCATCCGGAACCTCCATCTTAATCTACACCACCGCCGGAATTTGGCCTCTCCCTCATTACTCTACCACATCTTAAGCAAGTAGTAGTAACTGTCTTGGAAACGATTCGCACCCTGGATGATTTTCCTGGAATCAGAGCCTTCCTACAGGTCCTGCAAATATGTCTACTAATCCTAGAATTTGGTCTAGAACCATACTTCTTTCCGATGGAAAGAAGATGCTTGGAAGCGGTATCTGCAATATCGGAGTGGTTTTCAAGTCCTTCCTCTAGTACCCTAGACAAGTCTGCTACCGCTCCTTCAACTTTCTTCCTACGTTCTGTACGTCTTTTCCTGGAACTTCTCCCACCTGACACCATGCTGTAACCTCAGAGGCTTCCAACTACTGCAGCTACAGATTGGCCGACTTCATCTATGCTTCCAGTTCCATCGATTTTCTTTAAAATTCCAAATTCAGAGTACCAAGCCCCTAATGGCTTTGTTTGTTCATGATATGATTTTAGCCTCATCCTTACTGTCTCTTCTGTGTCATCGACCCTCTGTATCAGTCTTGACTCGATCTCAGTAGGAGGGGGTCTGAACAACACATGGTAGATTTCGCCTGTTTCTGGATCCATCCTTCTACCCACTATTCGATTGACTATTTCGTCGTCAGGAGCTTCGATTGAAATTACTGCTGAAACTGTAGTTATTTTTGCTAGAGCTTCAGCTTGAGGTATAGTCCTAGGAAACCCATCAAAGAGTACCCCTGAAGATGCATCGGGATGATTGAGCCTATTCTCAATTAAGCCGATAATCACGCTATCTGGAACCAGTTTCCCCGAATCCATGTATTCTTTTGCCAGCAAACCTAGTTCCCTTCCTTCCGAGACTGCCTGTCGTAGCATTTCGCCTGTTGAGATCTGAGGTTTTCCCGTCAGCTCTACGATTATCGATGCTTGTGTCCCCTTGCCAGCTCCCGGCGGCCCGAATAGTACTATTGACCCTGTCATACTCGTCGGCAAGGGAAGGCACAGAAAAATGAACCGCTCTAGGGGCCGTTTTGCTCCCACCACATGTGCCCATACGCAACCCATTGGTCCATTGTCCATCCATCAGGTAGTCCAGAAAGTGGAAGTGGGGCAGCACCTTCGGGTACTTGGTGAGTTGGTAAAGTTGGGATTGTTGACTGGAGCATCTCCTGTATTTCAGACTGTGAAACATCACCAGTTACAACGTCACCAGCAGTTGAAGTGTCCAGAGCAGCTGCCATTCTTTCTTCTCTCGAGCCTGCATGAAGTGCGGAACCCCTTGGGATAAGTTCGTCTTCGGACCTCACAGGAATGTATTCCGATCTAGCACGAACTCCCAGAAAAACCAAAGTCACTAGGGCGAAAATGAATAGCAAGGCTAGTGTCCATGCAGGCAAACCGAGAAATTCGAAAAGCCCAGAGATTCCGCCCTGGTTAGAAGATCTGGATTTGCTTACGTCTATTGAAATTGAAGACTCAGTGCTAATAACACCGGGATTGGAATCAGTAGAGTTTGCGAAGAATATCAGTTCCTTTAGTCCGTCTTCGGAAGATCCGGTGGGCCGGATTGTAACAGACAACATTTCGAAGTCGCCGGCGCCAAGGTCTTGTATGAAATTGGGTTCAATATCCACATCCCACCCCCTCAAGGAAGACGATTCAATGGCAATGCTGGATTGGAAGTTACCAAAGTTCATCACTCGTAATGTTAATTCTGCTCCTTCACCCTCGGAGATGCCTTGCAAACTATACGTTGTGGGCTCCATTATTATCCAGACAGAAGGCAAAACAGTTACTTCTAACTCCACGGTGAAAACCTCCTTGGAGAGACTGGGAGAAGTGGATTCAATAATTACTGGGACTTTTTCGGAAAGAGTGCCTGCAGAGACCCCGCTAGGAAGTTCTAGACCTATTGTGATCATTGAGTCACGATTCATCTCCATTGTAAATGACTTTCCAGTCAAGAAACCACCTGCCCAGCCATCGGGAATCGAGCCAAGTGTCAAATCGATCGCCAAAGGGACGTTGCCCGAATTGTGGAGGTAGATGTTTGAGTTCCCAGAGCTGCCCAGGGCAATTGAAAAGCCCGAGTCTGCTTCCACATCAAGAGTGGTAATCTCGCGGACTTCCAACACTGTGCCGTTTGTCACCGTGATTTCATCGAGTGAAGTCATTATGGAAATCGTATTCCTTTCTCCTTTTTCGGCTGCAAGTGGAACGAGAGTTCGGATCGTAATACTGGTAGTTTCACCAGGAAGAACGGAAGTCTCGATTTCCTTTACTTCGCCTAAAGGTGGGGTATCCTCTGATAAGAAAGTCTGAATGGGCCACGTATTGATCGAAGATAGGGCTTGGACTTCAAAATTCAGAGGCACGTTGCCATTGTTCGTTATCAGAAGAAGTGTGGAAACTGATTCCCCATTCAATACAGCGCGAGATTCGGATATTGCTACTGGACCTAAATCAAGTCCATCTATTTCTGAGAGTTTTGTGACGAAATCTTTGCTCTCCATGACCTGAACAATTGCAGTTTCAATAGTCTGAAGAGATTGGTCATTAACTGAAGTAGTAACACAAGTCACGAGGTTTGTCGATCCGGCTGCCAGACCCGAGCTTGCAGGAGGTATCTTTACTCGAATTGGAACGGGTACGAATTGGAGTCTGCTTAGAGGTCCAATCGTAGCCACTGATGATTGACTGTTCCCAACATGCACGACCCACCTATCTTCTGTTTCACAAGAGATCATATATTCGGTTGGACCGTTTCCAATATTCTTTACAGAAAGCGTAAATTGTGCAAAGTTGGATGGTTTTGCACCTAGGTCCTCAGTTCCAGCTGGAACTGTAAATAGTCCTTCGACTCTTTCTACATCAACCGAGAGTCTTGCTGAGTGTGATATAGTTGGGGCCAATTTGTCGAAAAGTGTCAAGTCTGAAACAAACATCCCCGGCAGAGCGAACCTACTCTCAAGGTCTGCATCTTCATCTGTAAGATTTAGGGATACCACAACCCTGTCCCCTTCCTCTCCGAAAGGCTGGAGGACCCACGGAGATGACTCATTGAGAGTTCTGGACCATTCATCCAGCGGATTATCCAAGATGCCTGAATCCCCCACCTCCTGAACTGCGGTGACTGATAATTCGACAGTGATCTCAGAGGTACCTTCGTTTAGCAGTTCTAATTCGAAGTTGGCCCAACTAACGGTACTAGGATCGATAACCCTATTTTTTGCTTGTTGTGACTCTTGGAAATTTGATGGATATGAGCCGTCGTCCATCAAGGGGGTAAGTCTAACTCCAATCTCAGTTACATCGAACAACAACTCGAAAATGTTGTTGTTGGATCCTGATTGCTCATCATTCAACTCGTCTACTTCAAATTCATTATCAAGAGTTAGTCTAATTGTGTGCGGCCCGGTAGATGAAAACGAATGGTATATTGAAAATGTCTCTATAGCCCCCCCTGGAAGAGAAGGCATCCTATATGTTCCAATTTCAGAATCGGAAACTGATATATCCTCGAGCAATATAGAATAATCTCCAGTTGCTTCTGCTGCTTGGTTAATCCACGATAGTTGGAGTGAAATCGTATCACCCTTAAGAGGGCTAGTTTCTGATGAAGAAATGGAATTCTGAACAACTGCTAGGTCGGACTCTAGGATCTCTTCGGCATCGGCTGTAAGAACCAATGAATATTGCTGCGAGAAGCCTCCAGAATGGCCCACCTGAACAGTCCAAGTTCCTATCTGAGAGTCAGGAATCCTTATTCTCTCCAGATTATTTTGATTATCGGTCGATCCTCCTGGCTGACTTATTCCATTAGCAAAGTTATTCCCATAGAAAACGGATCCATCGGGAGAAGTAAAAATCAAATCCAGATTGTTGACTAGCCTAGAGGAGTTTTGATCTGAAGATGACGAGCCCTCCCTATCGTTCCAAGCTAGGGTGGCTTCAATTCCTGATTGGCTGGATACATCAAAAGTATATACAAAACTATGGCCGGGTAAGAGCACTCTTTCTTGATCGAAAAATACTGGAAGGGCGTTCCCGGCATTTTGTGGGAAAAGGCTGTTCGATAGGTTCAGTTGCCCCCAACCCTCCCTAGCATTTGGAACGTCTTGGTCCCCGATATCTTCAGCCCCATTTACCAGCAATGCGCGAATTAGGTCAGATCTTGGGTTTTCTATGTCAATTTCCTCTCTAAGGAACTGTCTAGCCATAGCAGCCGCCCCTGCAGCGACGGGGGTGGCCATTGAAGTGCCACTCATTGTCATGTATCTTGGCGTGGTTCCGTCATCGTGTACAGAATCAGAGCAGGGGCCTCCAGAAGCTAGAGCTGCTTCCTCGGCTCTAGCTGAGCAAATCATCACCCCCGGTGCAACCAAGTCTGGCTTGATTCGACCATCAGAAGTAGGCCCTATAGAAGAGTCATTTGATACAAAACCCATTGGTTCAGAATTGAATGAAGATGTCGTGGATGCACCGACCGTTAGGACGTTTTTCGCTGTGCCGGGAGAAGAGATTCCCGAAACTGACATATCTCCTGCTGAGAAAATAATTAGGAATTCGGGATGGTCGTTCGAGAACCAATCTGCTGATCTAGAGTCAGATGTGTAGTCGCCGAGCAGAGTTGAACTTCCCCAGCTATTTGTGTGTATGGATGCATCATTGAGATAGGAATGCTCGAACATTTCGTACAGTGACCCCCACCTTGCCAAGAGCCCCGAACTATCAACCTCCAGCTGGTAGAAGTGAAAAGTTGCTTCTGGGGCCATTCCTGTTGCATTTTGATCACCAGAACCATCTCCAAGTAATGTTGCAGTGACATGTGTCCCGTGGCCGCTATTTGTATCAGCACCCGAATTATCTGGCCCGAATAGGTTGTAAATTGGACTCCTGAGCCTCCCATCAAAGTCTCCATGGTCTACATCTAGACCTGTGTCTGAGATTCCAATAACTTCCCCCAATCCTGTCAAGTTAGTTTCCGAGGATAGTCTAGAATGATCAATTCCGGAAATAAAGCTGGCATTTGAATTCATTATGGATAAAATTGGCCCAGGATCGATTTTCATTACCAAATGATTTGAAGCAAGTTTGGGAATCGCTGTGAAATCCGCGGATTTAATTTGGCAAATGTGCGAGTCGCAGTGAACCAGTTCCTGGTTAATACCTCCAAGCTGTGAAATAAATGTGAAAAGTTGTTCATTTTCATCGAAAGAATTCAATGACGATGGAGTGATGTCTAGATCAATTTCAGAGGATTTACCTGGAATCATTGAAATCAAAACAGGCGATATTTTCCACATTGAAGGCATTGGGCCTATCCATCTTACCTCTGGCAATCTGCTAATCTTGGAAGTCATATTACTGTTCTCTTGGAGGGAAATTACTACTGAATCATCAGGTATTTGGTCAATAATTTCTAGCCCCAAAGACCCTAATGCTAATTTCAAGGACTGCAAGTCAGAACTTTGCGACTGAACAATGTGTAATCTTGAGTCATAAGGATTTTCTAGACCAGCCCTTATCCACGGACCCAGCGGCAAATCGCCCGAAAGAGGGTCTACAGATCCGAATGGGGAGTGAATTTCTCCCGAAGAGTCTGAGATTTGATAATCAATGGCATATGGATTTTGCAACAATCCCCAACCAATATTTTCAGAATCATTAGGGAATTGGATGGAGTGTTTTTCGATGGTCAAATTCGAACCGGGAACATAAATTGTAATTGGCAACATTATCAACATAGAAACTACAATGAGTGTCTTTTTTGTCGAAGTCATTCGCCATTGGGACACTAGATGCTCTTTTGACTATTGACTCTGAACGAGTGTGAGATTTTAGTTAACTGAGTAGTACTGATTTATTGATGCATCAGTTTTTGCAACTGACTTCAACCAGTCCTCTTCAATTCCCATCAGTGCTCTTATGCAATCAATATTTTCCGGGATTACGTCGCTCTCTTGGTGAATGGCTTGGAAATAGTATAGCCTATCATTTACTAGCCTAACACCATCTTCCCAAACAAAAATCTCGTGGAGATCCCCCCATTTTCTTCCAATATCTCTAGCCATCTCCATCACCTCTGCTGTTGTTGGAATCCTGTCTTCAGAACCATTCATCACAATGACTCTGGGCGAGGATTTCCACATCTCAACTATTGAGTCGGTTGTCAGTCCGTGTCCTGGTGGTAAATCCGCAATTATTGAGTGGACATGCATAATTGTGGTAGGGACTGCAACTGCAAGGCTGTTTATCTCAATTTCAGGTTTTACTGTCATTACGTCCGGGCCATGATGACTGGGTACCTTTAGTACAGGTTTGATGGCATTAATTGGTCCTTTGCTAGAATCACCGGGATCTGCAGCACGTCTGATCATCGTACACTCTACTTTCAGAGAGCCGCAGTGATCAAAGAGTGGGACTAAGGTTCTCGACAAGCCGGTTGTATTGCATGAAACAACTCTCGTCCCCGTGGCGTTTAGGTTCTGCTTATGGTTTGCTGACGATGTGTAAGACAAATTTGTGAGTTCGTGTTTCTCTCCGCCTTGGAAAATGTACTTTACTCCTGCATTTTGGTATTTGACTAGATTTTCTGCTCCCATCTTTCCGGGTGAGCAGTCAATTACCACATCTGCGACCTCGAGTAGATCGGAAATCCCCCCCTCACAAGAAAAACCTCGTTCTGCAAACGATTCTATTCTTTCCTTCTCATCGAAAGTGCAGTAGAGTGGGAAATTCTTCTTTGCTGCAAGTTCACAGCCGAAACTGGGGCTGGTTTTTGTCACCCCTATTACCTTCATGTCATCTTGGGCATCTACGGCGTCTGCAACCCTCTTTCCTATGGTTCCAAACCCATTAATTGCCACCTTGACAGTTGCCATATTCAAACTCCAGGTGATTGCCAGTGCCACCTTGTCTTGGAAGGAGCCTATGAACATAGCGAATTCGGCAAGAATCAATAACAGGTCGCCACCTTATGTCTATGTAGTGGTTCAGAAGGGGCGGGGGAAATGAGAGAAAGTTATTCGAATAGCCTGAAATTGAATAGGGACCTAGAAAGATATTTGGAAAGGGCGTTAGAACAGGGTCGACCTGTAAAGATCGGATGGGGTAGAGCCGGGGACGAGCGACCAAAGAATGGCGAGTTTGGAGTAATGACGCACCTTCCAGAAGGGGCCCGGGTTTTGTGTCTAGGGAATTTAGGTGAATGCGTAGGAGTAGTAAATAAAGGTGGCAATCTTACTCTTCGGGGCAGTTCTGGATCTATGTTTGGTGCCTTCCAGGTTTCGGGAAGAACACTAGTGGAGAGAGACGTGGGCAATCGTGCCGGATTTAGAATGGAAGGGGGGGAAATCTCAATCCAAGGTTCGGCTGGAGATGAAACGGGCGCTGGCATGTCTGGAGGAGTGATCTTAGTCAGGGGGCATGCTGGGGACAGTTTGGGAGTCGGCATGTCGGGTGGGACAATTTTGGTGATGGGTTCCGTTGGAACTGACCCCGGAGTCGGGATGACTGGGGGTAAGGCAATAATTTCTGGAAGTTGCCCACCGCCCCCAAATGGCGTGGAAATGAGATCAATAGAGAAATCGGAGATTTCAGAATTTTCAGAATTTTTAGAGCCGATGGGGCTTTCTTTGAACGAAGATGCGCTTGTCCTCGAATCGAATGAAAAAATGTCCAAGGATGATGAGATTCCGGAGTCATTCATTTTAGAGGGATTCGAAAGGATTTCACTTGTCCCCAATGAAGATGCTAGTCCAGAATTCTCGACATTGGACTATTCCACCCTTCTCTCCCCAAAGGATTCTGATTCAGAAGGCATACTTTTGCCAATTCCATGGTTAGTTAGTTGTGAGAAACCTGGTAGATCGAAATTCTGGAAGGAAGCAGGAGTTCCTGCAGTCGTCAGGAAAAAACCAAGGGAGATAGATTTTCTTTTGGTCGGAAGAGCAGACTTATCTGATTCAATAGACCACATTGGTAAATGTGCTGGTTTGATTTTCGACGTTTCTGATTTCCCGGGACTAAATGATGCTGAAGTCGAGGCGCTTCTTGTTTCCTTACGTAGTAGGATGGCTGACTCTTCGATGATTTTCCTACGAGGCAATATAGATCGTTTGGAACGATTGTTCAGATTGATACTGGATTTTGACCTAGATGGAGCAGTTGTTGACTGCGCCTCAATTAGTGGATCTAGACTAGCTTCGACCCTTCCCCGGATTGGTTTAGCATCGAAAGCAATGGGACTTACTGGAAAGGGTAAATTTGTCATGATGGAAATTACAAATGCCCCAGATTCCAAGGACTTGGTTGTGGCAATAGCATCTGGTTTTTCTGCTATTGTTTCCCCTCCAGAAGAAGGGGGTTTGGAGATGAATTTTGTAGAATTAGAGAGGAGTCTTAGAGGATGGATGAGAGAGTTGGGGATTGATAGTCTCGATAGGATTGGTAGGAGAAATCTTAGGGCAGTAGATTTTGATACCGCCTCGATCTCTGGACTAAGACTAATCGGATACGATAGGCCGCTGAAGATGTGGTTAGAATTGGGGTGATAGGATTCCTACTCTGACCCTCAAACATTCGACCCTGAGATATGTACAGAAGTTGAATGGGGTTGCTCATGAACCTGAGGTTTGGTCCAAATGGTTACCTGAAATTGGATGTCCGGTAGATAGAAATGACGTAATGGAAATCGAGGTGGAAGTCTTTCCCGATAGGCCCGATATGCTTAGTCACGAAACCATTTCCAAAGCTTCACGATCGTTTCTCTCAACGGGAAAGGAAGACTTAGATCTCCGCACAACAGAAGGAGAAATCACCCTTTCTGTAGATAGTACTTTGGATAGAGTTAGGCCAGTAATAATGGGTGCTGTTGTAAGGGGAGTTGATACCGGGTCTAACGAAGAGGAGAAGGAGGACTTTATCCAGTCATTGATGGATCACCAGGAAAAGTTGCACATGACACTTGGAAGAAAGAGGAAATTCTCATCGATTGGAGTGCATGACTTAACTGCCCTAAAACCTCCATTTCAAGTAAAAACCGTAGCATCTTCTTTCTCATTTACTCCGTTGGCATGCTCTGAAGAAATGACGATAGGGGAAATATTAGACAGGCATCCCAAGGGATCAGAATTTGCCCATCTGATGGAAGATTTTGATGAGTTCCCAATAATTGTAGACTCGAAGGACAGGGTCCTTTCATTCCCCCCTATTATCAATGGAAGTCATACCACTGTAAATTATGAAACGAGGGACTTTTTCATAGATGTCACCGGATGGGATGAGCGAGCTTGTGAAGCATGTCTATTGCTGATTTGCCTTTCTTTGTCAGAAAGAGGGGGGAGTGTCGAAAGTATCGAGATCAGAAGGCAAAATGGAGAAAGAATTTCGACACCAAGGGGTGATGCGCGAAAACATCGTGTTCCGAACAGGCTAATTAAGATGATACTGGGACTTGATCTGGAAAGAGAAGATCTAGTCAAAGCGATTGGAAAAATGGGCGGAAGACTGGAAGAAAGCAGGACGGTCACAGAGGGGCCCAACGAATATGGAAGATGGGCAGATTGTGTGGTGGGAGAGTTAGAACACCTCATTTCTATGCCTAGATGGAGAAGTGATATTATGCATCCAATAGATTTGGTTGAGGACATAGCCATTGGATTTGGTTTTGAACGCCTACCAATGGTTTTGTCTTCTACTCACATAGATGCCTTGCCCCTTGAAAAGTCAAACCTGAAAAGAAGATTTGGTGAAAGTATGAGAGCATGCGGATTGCAAGAGGTGCAGAGTTTAACACTCTCAAATGAAGGAGATCAGTTCGATCTAGTACGGTGGCCACATGGGGGAGGATTGGCTAGAATTGCCAACCCAATAACTTCTGATCATACCATTCTTAGGCATTACTTATTGCCTTCTCTACTAAGGATTCTTTCTGCAAATCGACACCACGAATTGCCTCAGCGTATATACGAGCTTGGAGAAGTAGTGCGAAGTTCAGAGAATTTTGACAGGGGGGCTTGGGCCTGCGCCGAGGCAGGGAATGGTTTTACTTCTGCGAAGGGTATTGCGCAAGCGTTTCTTAGAGACATGGGGGCGGAAATGGGGAAAGTAGACTTTGAACCTACTCCGGCGGGAAGGGGCCCTTGGATTGCAGGACGAGGTTGCCGAGTAATTATTGATGGAGAAGAAATTGGAGAGTTCGGCGAGGTTGATCCAGAAGTTAGCCTCTCATTCGGACTGAAAACCCCCATTCAAGCCGGAGAGATAAATCTTGAATCGATCCGCAGATTAATTCCAGATCCGATTACTTGATCTACTCTTTTCCTTTGAGAATGTCCATTGCATCGGAAAACTTCTTTTTTTTCAGATGGTCATCTTCTCTCTCTTGTTCTTCCTTTGCAGATTTTCTTTCATACTGAACGATATTTCTTGTGTAACTCTTTCTTGAAACCCTAGATTTCTGGGTTTCCTTCTTCCTGAACGGCCAAGGCAGTCTCATGGGGGTCGAGCAACCATCGAACAAATCAGCCTTTCCCAATTTTGAGTCGGAAACAGTAGGATTGATGGGGTAAGTTACACTTGCATTGGTTGTGAATGGCGTGCACGAGGTTGGAGTAGACGAAGCTGGGAGGGGGCCAGCAATAGGACCACTGGTAGTATGTGCCCTTTGCGTGCCAAGTTCAGACAGAAGTGTCCTCAATGAACTCGGTGTTGATGACTCCAAGAAGCTCAGTAGGAAGAAGAGGGAGCATGTTTTTGGTAGAATATGCAGCATTTCTGAAGAAAGAAATTGGGGCATTGGATTGATAATTTGTGATGCTGAGAAAATCGATGAATGGATGGTCTCAGGTACTATGAACACTTTGGAAACAAAGTTGTTTGCGGAAGCCATATTGGAGGCTGCGAAAGGTGTCCGAGAATGCAAAATCATTGTTGACGCTTGCGATGTAAATGAGTCGAGATTTGGGAAAGGTGTTTCGGAAAATCTAGGAGATGGATGGAGTGGGTGCGAAATCGTCTCAAAACATGGCATGGACTCGGAAGACGTTGTCGTTGGAGCAGCGAGCATTATTGCCAAAGTAAATAGGGACTCGGAAATTGACAAAATTTCTCGTGAAATTGGAATGGACGTTGGTTCCGGATATCCTTCAGATCCGAAAACTAAGGACGCAATAGAGAAGTTGTGTAGTGGTGTGACTCCCCATGGTTCGCTTCGATGGGGCTGGGCCAATGTTCAGAGGTCGTGGATAAAGCAAAACAAAATGCCCATGCCCAGAAGATCTCCGGAACAAGGTGATTGGGCGCAATCAACTCTCGTAGATTGGGAAAAGTAAGAATGGTGAAATGCAACCAATGTCCGGCCCAATCGAGAAGCGTGTCCGAGGAACTCGATTTAGGCTCCGATATTTCCGAAATTGTTCGAAAGTATGCATTACAGAATGCCATAGAATATGACGGACAAGGCAAGTCTGGGAGTGTTCTTGGAAGAGTGCTATCAGAGAGGAACGACTTGAAGGCCCAGGTTAAGCAAATCCTCAAGTTAGTTGAAGATGAGGTTTCTAGGGCTAACTTTTTGGCCAATGAGAATGGAATGGAAGCAGTAATCCAAGAGCTTGAGAGTTTCGCTCCCGAAGCACTGTCAAGAGAGAAACACAAAAAGATTGAGGGGCTAAAAGATCTTCCTGGAAGTTCTGCGAAGGTAGTTCTTCGTTTTGCTCCAAATCCAAACGGGCCCCTTACATTGGGCCATTCACGTGGAGTAGTTATCAATTCAGCATATGCTGAAAAATATGAAGGAAAGGTTGTCCTTAGATTCGATGACACAGATACTAGAATTAAACCCCCCCTGATTGAGGCCTATGATTGGATTATCGAAGATTATGAATGGTTAGCGGGAAAGTCTCCGGATGTGATAATTAAGGCCAGCGAAAGGATGCCGGTTTACCTCGATCACGCAGAGAAAATGATTTCTGAAGGTTATGGATATGTATGTCGCTGCCATGTTGAAGAGTTCAGAAAGTTCAGGGAACAGAAGAAAAATTGCCCGTGTAGGGAAAACACGATTTCAGATAATCTAGATGAATGGGGGGCAATGATCTCGGGAAAAACGTCTGAGGGAGAGGCGGTTGTTAGAGTCAAAACTAATATGAATCTTCCAAATCCTGCCCTTCGAGACTGGCCAGCCCTACGGATACAACACACCCCACACCCTTTGGTTGGAAAAAAGTACAATGTTTGGCCTCTACTAGATTTCCAGAGTGCTATCGAGGATCACGAGCAAGGGATTACGCACATCATCAGGGGAAAGGACCTAATGGATAGCACGAGGAAACAGTCCATACTTTACGATCACTTTGGATGGAGTTATCCAGAACCAATTTATTGGGGAAGAGTCAAGGTTCACGAATTTGGTGGATTCTCGACCTCTGGGATTCTTTCATCCATAAATTCTGGAGTTTTCAGTGGTTGGGAAGACCCTAGGCTCCCCACACTCAGGGCATTTAGGAGAAGGGGATTTGATTCTCAATCGCTGAGAGAATTATGGAGAGAGATTGGCCTGACCCAGAAGGATATATCAGTTTCAATGCAAACTCTAGAGTCCTTCAATTCAAAAATCTTAGACCCCATCACTGAGAGAAGGAGTTTTGTTCAGGGGCCTATAAAACTGCAGATAAGTGATGAGGAAATCCCACACGAGGTCTATTGCCCGTTACATCCAGATGAAGAAATCCCCGGGAGTAGGGAATGGAAGATGGGGAATATTGTCTACATTCAAGCGGACGACCTTGCCCCGAGTGTTAGGTTGAAGGATTTTGCAGATGTCAAGATTACTGAAACGAGCCTCAAGATTGAAAGTGAAAAGAGAAGTGATGATAGGCCCATCATTAACTGGCTTCCAGAGCAAATGGCCAGGAATGCAGTATTGGTTGTCCCTGATGGTGAAAAGGTCAATGAGGTTGCTGGTTTAGTTGAAGATTTCAATATCGAAGAGGGGTCAATTTATCAGTTTGAGAGGGTAGGTTTTGCCAAAGTTGAGAGCGTGAGCGAAGAAATAGTAAGGCTAATTTGGCTCCACAAGTAGTCGGACTATGCCATTTTCACTCGCAACTAATAGGAAATTTCAGTTTGGTTGCGTCGCATTGAAGGGGGCGAGGTGAATCAGAGAGCCGTGAATGGAGCACGGGCAAGGATGGTTTTGCCTACCTATTCACTAGTATTTTTAGTCATTTTAGCCCCAATTCATATTCAGGCAGAAGAGACGAGTTCATGTTGTGAATCCAGTAACTTTAATCTATACTTAATCGGTGATTCGGACAATGGAAGGCTTACTCCATTCGATTCAGATTTAGAAGACTCTGAATCGGCTGAAGTTACATCTTCTGTGTTTGGTGAAGTAGAAATTGGAACATGGATGGTGGAGTGGGGCGAGGCAGGAAGTTTCTCTTCAGGAACATGGAGCTTTAGCATCCCTTACGAAGTAATTGATTCGACTGGAGTTTCTGCGAATGCTACTGTGGTTGTAAAGGTTGGAGGGAGCACATACGAAAGCTCCGCACAACTTCCTGCCATATTCCTAAGTGGATCCGGAGAACTGGAAGTTCCGGTTGAAGTTCAAGATGGTCAGATCTCAAAGAATGACAAGATTGAGGTCTCATTTTCTGTAAGGAGTCTAATTTTTTCCAATCCTGGAAGTGAGTCGGGCATCAAATTCCATTGGGGGAGCCAAGAAATGGATGCTGCAATCTCTATCTCCTTCCCGTTAGTCCAAGTAGAGATTCGTGAAGCAAGTGTGAAGGGGAACCTTGTTTTCTTCCCGGTTAGAATTACATCTGGATTTGGAGATAAAATATGGACTGCGTCGACAGGTTCCTTCAAAGTTCAAAACTTGGAAATCTCAGAGAGGCCAATCGTAAATTCAAACGAAGGTTGGGTGGACGTCACATTTGTCTGGGATCCAACTGATTCAGAGGGGGGGACAGTGAGGACTGATTTCCTGATTTCCCCTCAGAGTTCTCTCAATATTGAAGCAGATCGAACTCACCAAATTACCCTTGGACAGGACACTGGAGACAATAGTTGGTACCCCGAAGAAGAGCCGCCTAGAACAGGTGGCTCGAACTTAGAAATCACAGTAGACTGCAAGTACGATGGCGATTCAATTGAGCGGGACACGACCATTAGATTTGATGGCTCAATGTCCCAGTGGATGAGGTGGGGACTTGACAATATTGGGAACAAGAGTCTGGGTTCAAACAGTTGGTGGAGGAACCTGAATACCTACTCGGACTATGTGAGTAGCTCTGAAAAACAAAATGGCAGAGTTGATAATTCTGAGCAATTGGCTTTGGAGAGTCACCTAGAAGGCTCAAAGACTGATCTGAAGTCATTCCTTTCCAATGGACTAATGATTAGTCCTGAGTCTGTTTTTGGAGTAGATCCAGTTGAATTCGGCCCTATGGAGATAACTATTGATCTGGGCAGCTCCAGGGCATTCAACTCGGAATTAATATCCATTAGAGTTAGTTCGTCATTCTATATCGAAGAGACCAGGCAAACATTGATTGAAGATTTCGTTAGACCGGGGGGTTATGAATTCTGGCAGAGGGTCGACCTTTCGTTTGAGATCAGAACTGGAATGCTCTCTGGATTTGGAGGAGTGAACTCCGACAATGACGAGATAAGTTATGAGCATAGACGTTGGATTGTAATGGAGATCTTGAGCGTGGAAGAGTCGGATATAGAGTCCGATGCTAATTTTAGAATCGAGTTCGATACGAGCAATGCCCTTCTCTACAGTCCTTTAATCTCAGCAATGATTTCGGTGTTCGCCCTATGTGTGGCCATTGCTATAGGTATGGGGCTAACAAAGAAAAGGTCACGATTCCCCAGCATGACTATGATAGGAGTAATGGGTGTACTATCATTATCGATTTACTGGTTCGGTTTGCCAATGCCAATTGTCCTAGGAGTTGTTGGATCGAGTATTTTGTTGGTTTTCCCAGCGTCAATTATCTCCCCTCCGAGGGAAGTCGAAGGGAGTCATGGGGGCTCTTCTGCTGGTGGAAGAGTTAGGTGTCCCTCGTGTAATAAGAAAAACAGAGTTGAGTCTAATGTTAGGCCGTTGCGGTTGGAATGTCGAGGATGCGGGAGCATACTAAGAATAGAATAATCATAATATGCCCTGAGATACTAGCAAATCGGCTATGCATGATGCTCCTTCTTTTGGAGATTTTTTTTCCATTATTGTTCTCGCCTTGGAAACTTGAGAGGCGAGATCAGAATTCCAATTAGTTCCGACAATGCAATGCCATAGCAATTCTTCGATACGAGAGGTAGAAGGGTGATTACTGCTCATTGAAGGCAATGCTAATCTATCCATGACTTCTTCTCGTTGACCTTGCCCCATTGACTCCCAATCCCTAGAGGAATCTTCTATATCTCCTTGAGAAAGCCAAGGATAGTTGATTTCGTCAGGAAACTTGACCTCTGTAACTGGAACTACACTGATTGAACCCTCAGTGGAAAGAAAATCCCTCAACGACGAATATACTGGGTCATATGAATTATCAAAGGAGTCGCTAATCCAATTTCCAGACAAAACCCACGGCCTCATTCTTCTCAAACGCTTGCTAGATGGAGAAAGCTCCTGCCCTAGGACGTGTGCTTGAGCGACTGTGGAAAGTGGACCCTTTCGGGAGTCGCCATGCAGGCCTCTCAGCCCTTCGACAGTGGTGGTAGAAATCGAGAATCCAATTTCATCGGTGTTTATAATGGAGTTTTCCTCTGGCCCATCGAAAATTCTCAACGAAGGATTGTATTCAGGCTGAGAGTAGGAAAATCTTCTCTTGTAAGGCATTCTGCTGTCCAATAGCGCGGCCTCAATTGGAGCCATAGAAAGGGCTCCGTTCAGAGTAGGTTCGGCATTAACTAGAATTGGCACCTTAATTCTTGAAATTTCACGAGCTATTTCAGATAATTTTTGACTAACTGACGAGAAAACCTGATGGTCGATTAGCAGACGCACGGTCAATCGAAAGAAGAATAGTTCAAATTTCTACTGCTGATTACTCTACCATCAATCGGAGTTGATCCCTCTTGTATGTCCATTCAGAATCAATAGAGCCATTGTCTTTGTAATATCTAGATAGTCGCCTAATCTTTGATTCACATAGTTCCAACTGTCTCCTATTGTGGAGATCCTTTGAATTCTGTGAGAGGTGGTCTATCAGTCTTAGAGCGCTTCTCATAAGGCTCATCAGATCTTCTGGGTATCCAGACTTTGCCCCTAAGCGAGAGAGGGTCTGGGAAATTCTCTCCCCAGTCACTAGTCTTGCATCTGGAACACCGTGCTTATCCCTAAGAATTGTACCAATTATTGCAGTAGTATGGCCTTCTTTTGAAAGTTGCATGATGGTCTCTTCAACTTCTTTCTTATCTGAATTAGACCACTCGGGAGGACTGTCTGTATGGGGCTTTTTTGAGCCGCTCTTACCCTTACCTCCACTATGCATCCTTGCCATTACTAAGCACCTCTTGCAGCCGGGCGACCTGCTCTCCCTCTATAACCGCTACGCAGCAGTAGTCCTATATCGATTAGAGCCTATGTCTAGATTTGGCCAGCCTTCCCGGGCCATGTGGCCACTCCCATCCAGGGGCAATTGCTCTTGCTGATCCAATTAGATTTCCATCTTGGATTACAAGAATCTCGTCTCCAGAGATAATTGTTGGATCGAAAGAGTCTATGATGTTTGGAAATATATCTCCAATCCATTCTGCATCTTTGGTAAGTTCTACGCATTTCAAAATTCTTAGTTTATGCATCGTTTCAAGGCTCGATTTGGATAGCGAAAAGCTGCCTCTCCTAGGATTCCATTTAGCCACCTGAACGTCATTTCTGAAAATTGTCAGAATTGGGGGTCGCCCTTTGATAACACACCCTTCCAACCATTTATCAGAGCCATAATGATGCCTTGAGACGGATTTAATAGCCTCGTCTCTGAACCTTGTTTCATACTCCATCCTAGGAATTGATTTGAATGCCGAATCTATAGCACTCCCCAGTCTTTCTAAGGCCTCATTCGAACCAGCGGAATCGCCCATTCTTGTGTCAATAACTTCAGAATTTTCCAGTGATAGGTCCAATCCAGAGTGATTGATGACGAATGAGTAGCCCACTCTGTTGACCAGTTTCTTCAGCATTTGTAGAATTGTTGCAATTTCGTCTGAATCCCAATCCCCAGTAACAGGAATGTCATAATGTGCTGCTGGCCATAAATCTTCCAACTCCCTCGGAACCAATCCCAAAGGAGCTGTCACCATAACTTCGTGGGCCCTCTGGTCTTTTATCGATCGGCGGAATCTTGCGTGGCTCTTGGAGAGTTTGTACGGCTTTTTTGCAGAGCAGGGTAGAAGCACCAATACATCTTTGTTATGGGATGGTGGCTCGTAAGTATCAGAGATTTTATCTCTCCAAATTCTGATTTCGACGTCATTCCTACTCTCATAGGAGTGGCATCTAAGTATTTTTTCTGTATCTACCGTACTCCTAGAAATTCCCATTCGTTTCGAAAATAGATTGGAAATCTTGTCATGCCTACGAAGGCGTTCTACAGATCTTGGGCTTGAAGTGCTTTGTCTCTCGGCTAATTCCCTTAGCGAACCTTCTCTTATTGCTGATCTAGTCGATGAAATTGCATTAACCCAGTGCTTTGCTTGTGACTCCATTGAGGGGTCCTCATTAGTTGTTGGATCTATTTTCCTTGGCCCTGATTCAGTCAGCAACAAACCTAGAGAAGAAGCTTGTCTGGATCGGGCCATATCGAAAATATCGACCCCCATCCAGGCCAATAATGCACAATTGTCTGGCCCTGCTATTCCGGGCGTCCAAATCAGAGAGGCGGGAAAATTTGTTCTTATTGTAATGATGGCCTCCTCCAATAGGCCACTATTGCTAGAAAGTTGAGGGGAGTCTGTAATTACAATCAGCGATGGTTGATATTGTAATTCGAGTAGTGAACCATCATGATGAAGGGAATTCCAAGATATGGGCAATGCTTCATGGCCCAATCCAAAATCGCCCGAGTCCGATTCAACGAGGCTCGGTGGAAGAGTCAATCCAGGATTCATGTCCCAAGAATCAACAGAGTCGAATGGAAAACATAGGTTTCCCCTCGTAGAAATTTTCATTGTTTGAGGGAGGTTTTGTTTCCGTGAGGAGCAAAATAAAGGTGCTATGGAAATTGGCAATTCTGGGTCATCTTCTCCAAGGATAAGTCCTGGTGCCCATGAGAGGGGGGAGTTCCTATCTCCTAGAGAAAAAAGTCTGGAAAAACGATCTCTTGACAAGACATTTCTTCCAATCTGGCGTTCGTTCATTGAACCTCCAATGAAGCGTTTCGCTTGAAGGATTCTAAGACCTAGTGACACTCCCAGAGATCAATGAAGGGGCTCGGCGGGATTGTTGCCATTACAACTGTGATGGTTATTTGCCCAGTTGCTTATTCTGATGAAGGATCGGATTATTCGGAAATTGTCAATGAGTCAAGTGATGCCCCAGGGAGTCTTTGGGGCTCGGAAGGAATAGGTCCTGAATGGCAGAGAACAAATCCTTCGAACGTCACTATACTCGGATCATTCTCAGAAAATGATTCAGTAGACGTGTTCGCACTAGAGGTTCCTATGAGTAATTGGAGCAAGGTTGGTTTTTCAATTGAGGGCAGCGGTTCTGTATCAATTAGAGTGATGAGGCTGAATCAAACATCATGGGCAATAGAGAGTTATGCAAATGGCTCTTTGGGGGAGATTGAGCTTGACCAAGGCACTCATGCAATTCGAATAGAAAGATTGGGTCATGATCAGAATCTAATTGAATATAACTTCACCCTCAATCATCTTGGTTCAGTGGACCTCGATGAAGGGGAGTATGTTGATCTATCTTCGAAGTTTACTCCATTCTACATTTTTGCTGGAGTGCTTCTAATCACTCCCTTACTGGTGGTTTTGTGGTGGAATAAGGACAATTTTGGAAGAGGGGGTGGAGCCAGGTTTGAAGAGCACGAAAAATTAGCACTGAATGTACTAAGAGAGCGTTTTGGAGATGGCGAGATAGTATCACTGGAAGAGGGTAGGATACATTCGTCGCTTGGAATACTCTCGGATGACTATTGGGCCTCAGCTACTGAGAGACTGGGAGAGGCTGAAATTCGGCATTTCACCAAAGATCTAGACATTTGTGTTTGGAGGTCGGGAAAAGAGGGGAATTCGATTGAAATAGGAATTAGAACTGGAGATTCGAAATGGAAAATGGCCGCGATAAGGATTTTTTCCCCTACTGGGGAAGAGGTCGTAATCGATTCAGTGGAGCAGAATTTACTGCACGAAAATGACGAAGTATTTATTGGCGATTTGGAGGAGAATACCACCAAGTTTATCCGAATAAAAACTCTTGACATCCCTAATGAGATTAACTTACACCTTTCAGGGTTATCGAGAGGGGAGCCTGTGGCAGCAGTACCGACAAAATCCACACCAGCATTATCAGAAGAGTGATCATCTTCTTCTGAAGTTAGCTTCATTGGACATCCTATCCTCAACTGGAAGGAGCTCCCCCTCCATCTCTTCCCTCAATTCTTTGATCTTCTTCCTAATTGAACGGGAGGTTTTTTTGGGCACTTCCAACTTTAATACGGCAGTCACATTTCCTCTCCGAGAAGATTGGCTGCTACTTGGAAGACCCCTTCCTAGAATTGAAATCGTCTCTCCGGGTCTAGAACCTGGTGGGACCTTAATTCTAAGTGGTTCAGAGTCTAAATGGGAAATCTCAACGATAGTGCCTAGAAGGAGATCTGCAAAGCTTAGTGGGAGCGCCATTAGCAAGTCTGGACCATCCCTCTCAAACCAAGGGTGAGGTTCTACATCTATTTCGATAAACAAATCTCCGGGGGACCCACTGAAAGAGTTAGGTGCCTCGCCCTGGCCCCTCATCCTAAGCCTAGTTCCAGAAATTATACCTGGGTGAACAGAGAATTTGACTAGGTTTGTCTGAAACTTCCTACCTTCGCCTTTGCAAATAACACATGGATCTGAAACAATCCTCCCAGAACCTCTGCAGGGCCTACATTCTTTCCTAACTCTCTGTCGGAAAGGTCCGACCATGGAAATTTCATCGATCCTGCCTCGGCCCTCGCAGGAAGGGCAACTTCTGGATCCCCCATCACTATTCGAACCGGTTCCATCGCAACTATTGCAGTTCCTGAGAGCCTCGATTTCTAATTCGTCCTCCATTCCATCCATTACCGCCTGGAATGGGACGGTATGCCTAACCAATAGGTCTGACCCCGTAGAACTATTATTCTGCGAGTTTCCAAAGAATTGGCTGAAAATTGAATCAAAACCACCTCCAAATAAATCATCAAAACTTATGTTCACGCCTTGGAATCCAGACGAGCCAAACGGGGATCCCCCGGGTCTATTGTGCCCAAACATGTCATATTTTCTTCTCTCTTCGGGGTTTGAAAGAATTGCATATGCCTCTTGAATCTCTTTGAATTTTGACTCTGCTTCCTCGTTGTTTGGATTTTTATCGGGATGGAACTTTCTGGCTAATGAACGAAAAGATTTCTTAATCTGACTCTCAGAAGCATCTTTTTGAATTTCGAGAACATCATAGTAGTCTCGCTTTGCTGTCATCTCGGTCCCGTCTTTTGGTCATGACCGAGTCATATCAACCGTTCCCCACTCATGAGATATAAGAGCCGCAAGATAAGCAATAGTTTGATTCCGGATTATTGTAAGTTGAACACCTTTTACAATACCTAGCTCCAGTGGTTCTTTGACTGCCTTGAGGGATAACCCACTGAGAATCTTCCTTTCCTGAATTCGTAGCAAGAGTGTCCTGAGGTTGGCTCTTCTTCTTTCGAAGTTCAACTCTCTTTGAGGCAGTGCTTTCTACTAGACTTAAGAAATAATCCAAAATCCCCTTGCCTCGGCCCTTTCTTTGAGTTTCTTCATAGGAATTTCTGGCACTTGTTTGTTCAACTCCATCTACAACTACTGAAAATTTTGTCTCGCCTTCATCGGTGTGTGTTTCTTCTTCTCCCTCTTTGTATAGGTCGCCAATGTTGCCCTGAATCCTAGAAGAGTGTTTCTTTCGCATATAGCCGGAATGCGCTCTCTTCTCAAGCCTCATAATTGCAAGATCGCCCCTCTCCCAAAGTCCTCTGTCTTCCATCCTATATGTCTTTGATAGTTTTCCAATCGCTCTAGATCTTTGGTATTCATGATCTTCGACTAATCTATATCGATAGGCGAACAGAATTCCAATAAAGATTCCAATACCATGTACTGAAATCCGTGACATTGTGTCATTCGACAGTGCTTCGTTTAATTCTGGAGATAGGATAATGAAAGCGACAATGAAGATATTTGGGAGAAAAAATAGGGCCAGAGAAACGGCTACAGAACGTTGTGTCATGAACAAACGCCTAAAGGAAACTGTTTGAATTGTTCGTACTATTGGAATATTATTAGGTATCACTATTTAGTTCTGAATTTCAGGGGGTTCTGTGGAGCCGAATGTCTTTGTCTCAACAGAGTTGAGAAGCCACGATCAGCCGTCGAAAGTGGTAGATGCAGTGCGTTCAATTTTCCCAAGTTGGTCTCCTGCCAATATTCCCGTCAGAGAAACGTTTCCGGTTCAGAGAAATTCAGAGATAATTTCGGGCAATGTAGAATCCCTAGATACTCTCCTGACTAAGCTTCGGGAGAACAGGATCCTAGACACTGGGTTAGATGCTATGGCGATGAGGGCTGACAAAGATGGAGCCATTTTTTTCCTCTCCAGACAATCGGCAAGTGTTGGAAAGGTCTCTTTCGAGCTTGGGGGGAGTTGCTTTGGAGGAGTAATCAGAGTCGAATTGAAGGGTCCAGAAATAGAGGTATGGTTAGAACAACAAACGTGGCACAGCGGAAGAGATTTGGTCCCTAGGACTGTGGGAGACGAGTATTCCATGGCAGATGAGGGAGTGGCTGCAGAGTGGTTCGATAACAAGGGAAGAAAAACACTGGAAGATTCACATTAAGTTAGAGGTATGCCCAATCTATACCAGTTCTCGATAATTGGAAGGTCTGCAGGGAGCCATTTCACTTCTAGTAATTCATTCCTCGAAAGCCATCTAGTCTTATCGTGTTCGGATGGACTGATTTCTTCAATTGAAAGGTTTCCACAATGCCAAAGAAGCATGTGAATGTCCTTATCTTCATATCTATGCTTGATCTCATCAATCAATCTCGAAGGTTCAACTTTGACTTGCAACTCCTCCATCACTTCTCTCGATATTGCTTCAATTGGGATTTCGTCATCTTCGACTTTGCCTCCAGGAAACTCCCACCAGCCGGCCCAAGAATCCCCCGGTGGCCTCCTACAAGCAAGAACTCGGTTTCTGGAATCTAGAATCAAAGCGGAAACCACCATGAGTTGGGGCCTCTGTGATACAATCTTGGATGCGTGCTTTACCACTTCCAGTTGTCGAGCAATAGGGATTTTCTCGGCACTCGGAAGATGAATGAATAATATCGGAATGCTTCCCACTTTAGATGCTGCTTCCAAAGATCTGTAATACGTTTCATTACAAACGAAACCACCTGCATCTTCACTCCAGATAACTTCTTCAAAATCATAAGTCATTTCTTCAAGATTTTTCTTAGGTGCTGTGGTCTCAAGAACTAATTCGCCCCTATGTGAGATTTTTCCAAAGCCCTTGAAGCGTCCAGAATTATCAGGAATTGCCATTTCGTAGTTGTTCTTTGCAAATCTCTCTAATCGGATGTGTTCCGAATTCTCAGAAAATCCAAGATGGATTATTGCAGAGAATTTCTCATGGTTGTAAATTCTTGAAGCTGTATAAGTGGAGCCTTCCTCATCCACAGAGAGCAGAGCGGTTTCGACATCTAATCCAGAAATACCTTCAACTGAAATGAGATTCAGGATTTCTTGTGAAATGTTCTCTTTGTGATTCGAGAAAATTGTGAATCCCGTAACTAATACGCCTAGGCGCATGACTTTCGGTGAGGGGTGCTATTGTTCTCATTTTCCATCAAAATAGTAGGCAAATTCTTCTCCCTCCGATCATTGCAGAGGCCATGGAACAGGAATATGTTGTCCAGATTGAGTCTGAAGAAAGCACTATCTCCAACCCCCTGGGAGTTGTTTCAGTAATCTGGAGAGAGCTTAGTGGAGGCATTGGGCCGTGGGGTGCACTGAGGCCTCTATTCGCAGTCGCTCTGTCACTGGTTCCGTTTATGTTCTTGGGGCAGCATTTCAACCGTCAACACCGTAAGGGAGCGGAGTGGTTTCTGATTCAGTTTCCTCTAATAATGTCAATTGTCCTATGGCCAATACTGTTTGTATGGTCGATTGCAGACGCTTGGTGGGTCTCAAGTGGAATTGTTGCATCGTCAGAGGAAATAAATAGCTAGAAATCATCACTCAACAAGATTGGGCTAAAGAGACTCCCGGGCCCGGAGGCCGCAGACAACTGCCTTCTTACTTCCAACTCCCAGATTCTTAGCTCTTCAAGGGCGTGAATAAATTCCAGTTGACTTTCGTTCACAACAGTTCTAATCAGAGTGTCCAAAATGTCCATTCTATCTTCATCCACCATATCAATCAGATCATCTAGAGGAAATGTAGAGATTGAGAAGTTATTTTTCGACTCAGGATCGTTAACTTCAATTGGAATCGGACTCAAGAGTCTATCTGGTAGCCTCTCGCCACTTCTTTCTGCTTCTTTCGAAAGTGACTCAATTATTATCCTGGTGTACTTCGATATCACCAATGCTACCTCAATAACTGGCATACTTAGTTGATTAGTAAGGTGTACCATATTCTCCCTGAGAAAAAGTAACTTCTCAGAAGAAGTTTGATCGGGGTCTGGGATTGTCCGCGACTCACCAGCTTCCATGTACTTCTGATCAGGTGGTAGCAAATGAATTGTCTTGGTCAGGTAGTCCTATCATCATACCTTATTGGAGATCCACTATTTCCCCTGATTCCATCAAGCAGGTCGTCATCGATCTCAAAGAAATCGTTCAACCAATCCCCGTCGGTGTCCCAGTTCTTCGGATCTGTGCCCTCGGCAACTAAATCGCCGTCTATGTCCAATATCCACCACCCATAGGCGAATTCTCCGAGACCCACATTTGGCAAGTGGAACCTATCGCCCGCTAATCTATTGAATTCATCTGTCCAGCCGCCATTAACAAGAGTTACATCGTTAGTGGAATTCACTTCTTGGTAGTTAACATCGTTATCATCGATAACCAAGGCATAAAGAGTATCCTCATCATTTATCTTGTTGATCCTAAGATAATTAGTTGAAACGGAGTTTGACCCCGAACAGGTCCCCAGTAAAGTTTCCCTCAGTTGCCACCACTCTTCTACCTCTTCACCGGAACAGTCGAACAACGTTGAAGCTCGAACTGCGGATGGAGACGACAATGTTGTGTTTACGACTGCATAATATTCCTGAAAATTATTGTAAGGCACATATTCGCAATTTTCACCAGAGCAGTCCCATTCGCCGTCATTATCTGCATCTTGGGTAGCATCGTTAGGGTCAGTGGGATCGTGAGTGAACCAAGTCCACTCCAAGGATGGCCTAGTTATCGTCCCATTTGTGAAATCAATTGGTTTCCAGTTTTGAGGAGTGACCTCCTGCCATTGGACCTCGATTTTTAGGAACGATGACCAGTTATCGTTGGTCTCATTCCATCCCCTATAATACTCATAAAAATCTGGCATCATATCTCCATCCGTATCATTATCTAGAGGATTCGTGCCATACTTGAACAACTCCCTTCCATCTGACAGACTCAAATCAAGAACATAGTCAACTACGATTCCATTCTGGAAAACTGGGGACATTATGATCGAGTCCGAGTCTGAATCTGGGTCTAGGGGTCCAGTTCCATTTTCGTATTCCATTATGTTCGTGAAATAAAGAGAGCTTTGCGCGTTGCCGAATTGTTGGTCGGCGGGAAAAGGGGAGAATTCTCGATCGACCCATTTGCCTTGTATGGCTGGAGTGTCGATTATTTCCCTGTCTAACCAACCGTCAGAGTCAGGATCATAGGCAACGTCCAAAGGATTTATTGGGTTTAGAGACCATCTGAGTGAATTCACTGGAATGACCTCAGAATACACCGAATAGCAATATTCCCAACCATCTGGCATCCCATCCCTATCCGAGTCTCCATCTGTTGGGTCACTAATTCCAGAGAGGGTTTTGTTGAAGTTGTCGAAATTGAATTGGTTTATCAGGCCCATCTTATCAGAAGATCGGAGGCTTTTCGTAGCGAATTGGGAATACAGTTTTCCCCAAGCTGAATCTTCGGAAACTCCAGTCTCTTCGACAAGAGCGTTTACTGCGTCAACCCCATATGAGACTACTCCTGAACCGTTAGGCATGTTTCCTACCTCCAACCTCTTTCCATACCACTTGGAATCAAATTCAGCCAAATTGTCAAAAGTTTCGGAATCGGATATCTCACCATCGCCATCGCAATCGAAAGAGTCGTCATCAGAATCGATATTTACATCCAAATCAGTCAGAGGATTCATGGTCCAGTGATTCTCCTCGAGATCCCACTCAGAAAACCAATACTCATATCCATCGCTCATCCCATCCCTGTCAGTGTCAACTTCCTTTGGATCGGAAATGCCAAAAATTGCATTCAGCATGGGCTTGGCAGGGCTGCCAGATTTCCATTCTGTGAATTGATCCATTGCCAGATCGGCCCTTCCCTCCTTAGTGAATAGAATCCTGTAAATCCTGTTTTCGAATTCTACTATGTCCAATTGTCTTGATTCATCCCCAAATGTGGGGGCTCCGGAGGGGAATGATTCCCCGTTCAGAGGAAGATTTGAAGTAAGGTTTAGTTCAGTAATATCCCTGATTCCGTCACCATCTGAATCATAACTTCCATCATTTGGAACCAATGGATTCAGTGTCCAGACCCCATCAGTTGAGTTCCAAGACGTAAATATCAGCTCAACTCCATCCAAAATTCCGTCACCATCAGTATCGGGATTATTTGGATCGCCCGAAAGTCCTGTAGCTTGGGACTGTTCTTCAGTCAAGAAATGACCGAACGATAAGGGCGATCCGGCCCCGATCCAAGGAGTTTCCAATAATGCTCCAGCAGCATCCGAGAGATAGAATTGCGGGGAGGAGATCATTTCATCGGTTTCACTGATTTCGCTATCTATTGAGTTGTACTCCTCCCAATTAGACATTCCATCAAAATCAGTATCGCCCAATCCATCGCCCCCATTAACAGGGTTCAGAGTCCAATCATTGTCGAACACCCCCCACCTAGCGTGAAAAAATTCCCACCCATCAGGCATCCCATCTCGATCGGAGTCGGATCCAAGGGGGTCTGAAGAACCTATATCATCTGCTGGCATTCCCGAAGACAATGATAGGAAATAGTCGCCTGCCCTACCTCCAAATGACTCTTCGGCTAGTCCGGACCAAGATTCATGAGGTAGGACGAAGGAGGAATTTTGCGGATAATTTATCCCTGATTGGGTAGAATTGTGTAGGAAAATCTCGGATTTAATATGATACTCTAGCCAATTTACGAATGATTCCTCCAATTCCAGAATTCCATTATAATTTGCATCGAATCCGTCGCCGTCTGGATTGTTTAGAGCATCGGAACCATTCATAGGATTGATTCCCGAGTTTGAAGAGGGCCAGTGACAAGAGTACCTAGCCTCCCAACCATCTGGAAGAGAGTCGGAGTCGGAGTCAACAGAATTTGGGTCGGTTGGAGTCCAATTCTGGACGTTTTCGGCTGATTCGCCATGTGAGGGCATTCCAGTCAAAATCGAGTCGGTCCTCAATTTTTCCCACCTATATTCGCAGACATTGGACAGTCCGTCACCATCGGCATCCTCGAGAGCATCTGTAGGATCATTAGGGTCGAGAGACCATTCATTCCCCCCGGTGAATACATCGCCAATCCATCTTCGATGCTCAATTTCCCACCCATCTGGCATCCCATCTCCGTCGGTATCTGGGTTTGTTGGATCAGTTGGTCGATCGCTGCCTCCGCTAGATCCAGTCCCGGCCCAGCCACCTAGATATACTTCCATTGCCGCCTGGCCGACGGCCCCATCGCAGATGTAATCTCCATTGAGATAATGGCACCCCATTGATGAAGATTCAATGAACCAACCCCAGTACTCTTCGCCATCAGTTAGCCCATCCCCATCGGAATCTGCTACTCTGGGATCGGTGCCATTTAGTCCAAATTCTGAAGATGATATGAATCTGAATTCTTGGAGATTTGTCCATAGCCTGTCAAAACCATGTCCTGCACCTAGTCCTATTGAGACCCCATCTGAGTCTTGATCTCTGGTTCCATCGTAAGGATCGGTTGGGTCGAGGCCGTAAGCGAACTCCCAGCCATCCGACATTCCATCCAAATCAGAGTCTTCCGAGTGTGGGTTCATAGGTACTATATTCATGAATCTCCCTGGAGAAACTCCAGCGAAAATCCATGAGTTGTCATCCTTTTCTAGCACTGAAAGAGAAGTTACAAGGCCGGGAATTTCAGTCTGATTCAGATACATTCCTAGGATCCCAGTTGAGCCCCCCTCCAAACACCATGTGCCATCTCTAGAACCTATGACTACCATGTTTTCCAAAGGAAGAACCGAGTGAACGTCATTGGCTCCCGTAAGTAACCCTTCAATATTCAGCATCCTAGAATTGCTAAATGCCTCTTTAGGCTGAGAAATTATGAGGTCCATGGCAATCAGATGAAGTCCTCCACCCATCCCCAACCAAACGTCATCCGAACCTTGTGTTGATTCCTCGACTACAATGGTGTTCACTTTGGCGGTATTTATTGAGTCTAATATGTCCTGATTAACGAAATCTTCCGCATTTGTCCTATTGAAAATCCACCATGGTTTCCCAACAGAATCAGTTCCATCGGTAGAATTCCACCCAATTAGTCCATAGTCAGTACCAACGAAAAGAATTGGAGACCGGCCAAAAATATTGACGTGGGCTGCTGAGGTTGCAGTAGCATTTGATTTCTCTAGAATTGAAGAGAGCGAGTCTATTTTTGAAATCCCTTCTCCTCCAGAAAATTCCCCTCCTCCGGTTAGGCTGGTTTTCCATGCTTTCTGATTGCCCATAAGCATTATTTCCAAATCGAAAGAGTCCGATCTAAGTGGCAAAATTAGAGAGACGCTTCCTATTTCTTCTGTCATCATTGAATCCATTATGGGCAATCCGTTTTCCATGGGGACTGTGTGGAATCCGATATTTGTCCCCAGCATTAGGAAGTCTGAGTTCCCTATCGCTTCCCTTGATAAAGACAATAATTCCATCCCTGGAGCTAATTCAAACAATGACGTAGTCCCTCTAAATGGATCGATAACAGTAATGCCGTACTTAGAACCAACTAGTAGCCTTTCCCTTGCTTGATCGGATATTACTGAATGAACTGAAGAGTCGACAAGTCTGATGGCAGATGAGTGATCGAAGTTGAAAGTCTTGCCATCTTGATAAGGAACTTGGGCACCCCTTAATCCAGGAGTCACGCCAGTGGAGTCATCGAAGTCGACGATATATTCCTCAAAGTTACTGAATGACTCGCCCCATTGAGAGGTAATCGAAGAAACGTCCGGGGTGATGAAGCCATCCCTGTCCAGATCCCATCCATCAAAGTCACTATCTTGTAAGGCATCACTTGCATTTAGAGGATCCAGTCCATGATGGGCTTCCCAGCCATCCGGAATTCCATCACCCAAGACATCTAGACGAGCAGGGGAAAACTCTTCCCATGTGAAATAATCTGAATCCAAGAATCTTGGATCGCTCCCCATCCAGCCCGAGAAGCCAGTGGGCCTTTCGAATTGAGACTGACAGGAGTCCTTAGTGAGGCCCTCGATAACCCCCCAGCACCAAAGTCCATCTCTCTCGGTAATCCAATCTTCGGGCGCGCCATGTAGGTACTCCTCAGTATTTGTGAATTTTTCACCGGCATCAATTTCTCCGTCTCCGTTGAAATCAAAACCATCTCCGCAGCCCCAACTGAAGTCCGCCTCGCATCTATCGAAATCTGAAAAAATATCTATCGGGTCCAATGGGTCAAAGTACCTACATTCCCAGAATTTTTTTGAATTCAATGGGTCGTTTGGATCGTTTTTGTAGAGGCCTCCGACTGTGCACATGTGAACTTCATAACCATCAGGCAAACCATCCCCATCAGAATCGGAAACCCTAGGGTCCAAGTATTCCCTCAATCCCGAATCGGTCTCTTCTGGAGACTTGCCTGTAAGCCCGTCTCTTTCTTCGAAGCAATTGTCAAGAGTATAGGGCCAGCAATACTCCTGCAGTGCAGTGAGACCGTCTCTATCCAGATCAGAGGTGTTGTCTGTTGCATCTGTAGGATCGAGCCCGAAAATTGTCTTCTCAAAGGTTGGCATCTCAATTTCAACGCTATCACCGAAAATAACTTCATAGAGATCTGGAATTAAGTCCCCATCTTGATCGGTTACTGGCGATTCAGAACCTTCTGCTAAATTGGGATCAGTAGAAGAAACGGGCGACTGGGGTCGGGTTTGAGAAACGAATGCTAAACTTGATAGAATCAATATCGAAATAAGCAATGCTGTTTGTTTCCGGCGCATTCGGAGACCTCTGATACGATTTTCTCAACTTGTCGGATTTATCATGATGATGGAGCGTAGTTCGGACAACGAATGGAAAAAATATGTTTGAGGGTGTATAGAAGATTGGAAAATATGCTGATTTTGTTGAAAGAAATGGATTGATTGAAAGAGCGTCTAGTTTCAGGGCGATTCAATGGGCATCAGCATTACTCACCTAGGGTCCGGAAGTAGGGGTAACTCGACGCTTCTAAGCACTGAAGACTGCAACATACTGGTTGACAGCGGTTTCAGTCTGGTTCAGATGGAGAAGAGGTTGGGAGTTGCAGGAATAAATCCGATGACAATTGATTCCATTGTTGTAACACATCATCACAAGGACCATTCATGCTCTGCACTTAGGGCATCGAAAAAGTGGGGCTCTTCACTACGCTGTAATCTAGGAACGGCCACAAGAATGGGATGGAGGCCGATTGAAGAGTGTGCAACATTCGGCAATTTGGAGAGAGTTGAGTTCTCACCCACTTTGAGTATGATTGCGATTCCCGTACCGCATGATGACGCTGATAACGTAGCCGTAATTGCAAGTGAGAAATCTGGAGACAGGGCTGCAGTGGTCACTGACCTCGGAGAAGCTCCAAGGGACTTAGTCAAACACCTTTCGACTTGCAACCATATTTCGATTGAGTCGAACTACGACCATTCGCGGCTAATGGGCGGACCATATCCCGATTCACTCAAGAGGCGTATTTCAGGGAGAGGTGGTCACCTGTCTAACCGACAAACGGGAAGGGTCCTGAGGGAAGTCGTCGAGCGAGGGGTTTTGGAAAGTATAGCCTTGTGCCACCTCTCAGAGAAAAACAACGCACCACACTTGGCGGAGAGCGAGGTGTTATTGGCAGTGGACGATGAATATGATGGAATCATATCGATTGCAAAGCAGACGGGTCCGGAATTTAGTTATCAGACGGGTCAACTAGAACACGAAAGTCTAGTTGTTGCGTGATTACCTGCCCATAACTGCCTTATGGACGGAGTTCTGCACATCGCGCATTCTGTCGACTGCGCCTAATTCCCTGAATACCGATAGTGACCTTTGGAGGTAGTTCATCCTCTGCGATCTGTCTGATTCAACCTCTCCAAGTCTTGCTAGCAATTCGCCTTGTAGCATCCTGAAATCATTGGATTCGGCTACTGCTAGACCATTCAGATAGTGCTCTGCTGCTTCTTCCCTTCTTCCTGCATCTACCAACACCTGCCCGAGTAGCATCTCGACCTCCACTGCACTCTGAGGGTCGTTTAAATTGGATAGGGTCTCAAGTGCTCCAGAATAGTGAAGAAGGGCGAGATCATTATCTGATATCTTCGCATAGTACCTCCCCAATACTGCTCTGGACCTAGCATGAAGGAAGTCCTGATTGGAGTTCTTAGTATTCTCGTAAGCACCCAAGGCATGCTCCCTGGCCCGATCCAATTCCCCCATCTCTATGAAAGCTGATGCAAGCCTTATTCGTGCATCATTTAGTTCTGGATCTTTCTCTCTTTCAAGTAGGTCCTCTACATTCCCGTATACCTCAAGGGCCCTGCGAGTGTCCCGCCTCCTTCTGAAAATATGACCCATGTTGTTGTATGACCTAGCTGCACCGATCGCATCTCTGATTTCGACCTGAATTTTCAGAGCGTTTCTGTGGAGCTCTAGTGCATCTTCCATTGCCCCTCTTTTCACAGCAATATCTGCTCTGGCAGATAGGATTCGTGCAAGTTCGGAGCTAGGCTCATTTCCCCCTATGTGCTTGGTTGCAGCATTGTACTCTTCCTCTGCTTCGTCCCATCTTCCCTGAATAGTCAGAATGTTGCCCCGAAGTTCCCTAATCAAACCCCAACTCCTTGAGTCGAAGTCTCCGCTTTCCAACGAGTTTAGTATTGAAAGTAGCTCAGTATGGCCAGAACTAACCAATCCGTGTCCTTCAGTGAGAAGAACTTCCGCTAGACCTTCCTCGTCACCAGTCTGACTGAGGTGGTGAATGAACTCAATCCTATCTGCAGTATCATTCCTCTTGCCCCTATACCAGTTCACTGCATGGAGGTGTAAATCATTCTTCATCTCTTCATCCATTGACCGCATCAAGAACTCCCTGACTAGATCATGGACGTCGAAGTTCTCACTGTCGGACTGTCTAGCTAGGCCTTTCTCCACCAAGTCATCAAGTAGATCTACGCTTCCTTCAATTTGACTGATGGCACTAATCGGAATTGGTTCTCTGAAAACTGCGATGGCCCCTAGTAGTCTTTTCTCGGAGCCTGAGAGTCTGCTGAAGATCTCTTTTTCCACGAATGCTTCCAGAGTTGCGTGGAAAGTCTCCGCGACATTTCCCCTATTGATTAATTCTAGAATAAGTCGATGGCCTCGGGAAAGTGTGTAGATATGCGAGAACTGCTCTGAGTTGATTTTTGGCATTGCTGTGAGAATTTGTCTACTTGATTCCTCGTCGAGGCCCTGCAGGGGCATGACTAGGGTGACTATTTTTCCAGATTGATCGGATTCAGGGACTACCATCCTAAATGATCTTGAGAACATGACAAGTCCAACTTCCTTGAGAGAGTGGATCCTGAGGGTTAATTCTCTCAATATTGCAAATAGAGTCTCATCGCCGACCTTGTGCAAGTCATCAATTACAATCAAAGAAGGTGATTCAGAAAGGCCGGATTCGATTAGATTTACAGCCAATGATGTCTGTGGAACGGGTGCTGAAGCAAGATAGTCGGATAAATCGTTGTGGCCAATTGAAGAGAGCCACTCTGCGCATGCCTCAAGGAATGACCGAGACCCCTCCCAGTCTTGGCATCTATGGTAGAGGAGATTCCTTCGGTGTGTGAATCGATCTAGAATCTTAGTCGATAATGATGTCTTACCTATTCCAGCAATTCCGGGAACCAATATAGAGGCTGACTTGGCTTCGAGGAGGTTTGCCATCACATCTAGTTCCTTTTCACGACCATAAAACCTCCGAGATCTTGGTAAATCATTCAAATAAGAAACGAGTTGTTTTTCGATATGCTTTGAGAGGTCTCTTTCTATTAACTCGGGAGTTAGCCCAGAAAGGTCAATTGTTCCTGAATCATCCATGTACCTAAGCATATCCACATGCCTTAGGGGCAAATCAGTCATCTCTATTGCTTCCGCAAGTGTGCTAGTTTTCGAATGTCCATCGGAGTGGATAACCCTAACTTCGCTCTCAGAGATTTTTTCCCATATCTCTTTTGCAACATTGGATCCTTCGTCAGTCAGGAAGTATGCCTTTCTCTTCCTTGAGACTCCAGTAACGTGAGCCTGCCTTTCTATCAAATGGCCAGCTTCTTTCATCCCCGTTATTGCTCTGGGAACGTTTGATCTAGCTATCGAAACGGCGTTTGCGATTCCCATCTGAGAGAGAGCAAATGGAACTTCCACCTTGTCACTATGATCGACATAGTCGCTGAGGTGGAGGAAGATCCTCTCCTGAACCCCGGGTCGTGCACTCGCCATGGAAGCCATGCCATCCAACCCTCGTAATCACTCAATAATGTTAGTAGGTCGTGGTTCACCGATTAATCTTCGAAATCTGGGTCAACTACCCACTCTTCAGAGGCTGAGTCCCAGAGCCAACCCGGGTGGTCGTCATACTTCTGGAGATGCGAGTTGCTTTCGTTCGCACCTTCTCCATAACCATCAGGAATCTGCGCAGGAGTCTTTTGTGTCTCCTCTTCGTCCTCAATTTCAATTCCTATGAAACCGCTGAAGTAAGCTAGAGCGAGCAAGGAGACGATTGCCGAGGCCGACAATAAATAGATCAAATTCTGGTTTTTTGAGTCTTTTTCTGGCTCGCCCTTTGTAATCTCCCCTACCTGCGTACTTTCGCCGCCGTATGTGAACTCCGGTGTAGACGAGGCCCCATTGATTCTTGATCCCGGAATTCCTAGTTCCCATGTCCCATTGGGCCATACAACAGTAGTGTTCACAGGGACGCCCCCTATCAACACCGAAACTTGCTTCCCAGGTAGTCCATAACCGCTATAGAAGGCCATTTCGTCTTCTTCGACCCAAGATTTTTCTGGCTCTTGGATAGAGAATTTTAATGGTACAACTCTGAAAGTAACGGGATCCGAATTGGCCCTTGAATCCCAAGAGTCAGTTGCAATGAAAATTACGCTTTCCAAGGTCCAGGAGTCCATATCATCATCGAAAAACAACATATCTGCAGGATTGTACCTAGCCACTCCGTCTGTGCCTACTCCAACGACCAACGGAAACCTGTCGTCGGATTCGGTAGAAGCGTCATTGTACACAGAAATGAACTCTATATCATTGTCCAAGTCTGAGAAGAATTCGTTCAAATCTATCTCGACGGTTGTACACTTGTCCACGGAGTTCGAGTCTACATCGCAATATAGTGTGAATTCACTGGCCCATCCAGTTGAGTCGAATTGGGGTCGATTGTTACCGGCGTTTGGTGGATTGTCAGCAACAATTGAGACCTCCACCCAATCACTGAAGTCGATTCCATCATAGGACCTGAATCGCAACAGATACTCGGCATTATGACGGAGTTCAGTAGTGTCCCACAGAATTTCCCACTTTCCCTCGTCAGAAAATTCGCTTGTGCTAGTTTCGAAAACAGAGATGTATTCATTTGAGACGTCTTTAACTTCTAGATCGACCCTGGTAACTTGCCCGTCAAAATCCTCTGCCACCCCTCTCAGAGAGGTTTGTTCCGAGGAAGAAATACGAGTTCCGGAATATGGTTCATTGACACTGATTCTAGGTTGACTATTCCTGTTATCTATGGTTAGGGTCAAGACTTGAGGTGTACACTCGTCAACAGTTCCCTCGCAGAAATCTGAATCCGAAGCCCAAATTGTGAAGGTGTATGTAGCCAGATCCCTCGGTCTGGAACTGAAGTCCCACTCCCACTGCCATGTGCCATCAGCATTCGACTCTACGGGCGCGATGACCTGGTAGTTTGGACCGTCAATCTGGAGATAAACTAAACCGACGTCAATGTTGCATTCTTCAGGGCACCCATATGGATCTTGAGCATATCCTTCGAAAATTACTGAGCCTTCGTCATGCGACGAAAATGAGCTTGGATAGGTTACGAAAATTGTAGGTGGCTGAGTATTTAGCTTAATCGTCCTTGAAACTACAGGGCTGAAATCGATCCCGTCAAATGCCCTGAACTCAAATGTGTAGTCCCCCTCCCCTGCAAGAGAACTAAGGTCGATGTTGTAGTACCATGAGCTGAATGGCCTATTGAATCTTGAGACCTTCCCCTCGGGGGCTCCACTTGTGTCAACCGCTAACTCTGCATCCTCCCAGGAGCTGGTGAATGGGTTCTTGACCTGAACAGAGTGAACATAGCCTCCTTGGTCCCATTGTGCAAGTTCGTCAGTTGCGTAGCTATTGGCTAATTGTCCGTCATGAGCACTTCCAGAAATGTTCACAATTTTCCTGAATGAGTATCCGTCTTCTTGAGTGACAATCACAGTAGGTGCCGAGTTTTCTAGATGGGCAGTTTCCTGCAAAGATGCTTCCTCGAGAGTGAATTCTCCTGAGTAGTACCCGTACCCGAACCTGTATGCAGTGTACCTGTAGAGTGACATCTCCCTAGTACCAGCTGAATAATCGCAACTAGGGTCATCGGTATCGATAGTTAGGTCTCCGTCGTTGTCTATACCATCAGAACAGGAGTCTTCGTACTCATCGTCAGCAAAACCGTCTGGATTGTCACCACCCCCTAGGCCTCGGAAGTCGAGGTGGAAATTCGAGGGCAGGGCGATCCATGGGGTAAATCCATCCGCACCCGTATTAACTCTGTAGAGATCGTTGCCCATTGCATCTTCCACTATAACTAGAGAATCGCTAACTTTCTCTCCCTCAATCAGAGTCTGGAACCTGACTAGCTCTGCCCTACTAACTTGTACAGCGTAATGAGTCGGTTGTGTAGCTATCTTGACCTTAGATAAATCCAGATTTGTTAGGTCAGCGAATGTGAAAACTGTAGAGTTGTTGTCCATACTTACGCCAAGGGGGAAGTTCCTTGGAGTCATGTTCTCGCAGTTATTGCAGTCCTTTACCGGAGTGGGCACAATTGCTCCTTGGAATCCATTGTCTGGCCAAGCTTCCTGATCGGGCCAAGAAAGTTTTACAGGAAACATTCCAGAAGGAGGCGATGGAATGTATTCTGACTGAACCGTTACTGAGCTCTTCGTGACATTGTAGACCGATTCGGCATTATTCCAGTCATTTCCCGAAAAGTATGCTAGGGATCCGAACTGTTGCGAGCCGGCGGATCCGCTGTCATAGTTCCTGATGACTGCACCGGTTTTTTGAATGTCAAATGAGTTCCTCTGTATATCTAGTAGGGATCCTACGGCCCTAATCGCATCAGCATCTCCGCCGGCTGTGATGGTATTGTCATACATTGTGACCCCGGTCACGTATGAATGGAGAACTGGGCAGGGGAACTGCCCATCCCAGTTAGTATTACTATTGCAGGTTCCAGTCCCATCGTACGAAATTGAGTTGTTAGCTAGGAAAAGCCTAGATGCTGCCTGAATTGCATACGAGTACATTCCAGCAACAACGGGCGTAAGAGTAGTTTGGAAGATAGAGTTGTTCTCTGCAACTACGTCATAGGATCCACCGAGCCATAGGCCGAAATAACCTCCGATCGGTCCGATTTCATTTCCATGGATGTATGCCTCGCTGTTGTATATCACAACTCCTGAGCCTTGTCCGGCCCCTTCGATGTCATTGTTATTGAGGTTCACGAGAGAACCTGCTGCGGCGTAAACACCTGCTCCCTGAACAGTGGTGATTTCGTTGTCAGTAATGTCAAAATCGAATGACGTCGAACCCACTGCCTTCTTTCCGTTTAGATCAATTCCATTGCAATTCACGTTTATTACGCTGTTCGTGACGCTGCCAGCTGATGACCAGAGCCCTATTCCAAAATCGCCAGAGGAGATTTCTGCATTGTCGATTTCAATAAAAGAGTTCTCAGCCCAAATGGTAGCGCGCCCACCATCTCTGTTTCCACAACCATTGTCAGTTCCTACGAGAGAAATGTCGGAAAGAGTAAACGGATTAATTGAGGAGCCTGAGGAGTATATTTGCAGAGCCGATCCGACAACACTCCTGCTGGCATCTATTCCCACTTCGAATTCACCTCCATTGAAGATCGGCTGTGCGAGGTTAGTTGTCAGGACGCTGGATGTATTGATTTGATCAAAAGCCAACTCCGTAAGGGTTGGGCTAGCGCCATCAAGAACTAGTGCAGCATAACGAAACTCTCCAACTGCAGAAATGTAGTATGGAATCCCCCATGCTCCATCAAATGTTACGTACCTAAGTTCTGTTTGTGCTAGATCGATAGAGCTACGCATCAGGACCCCCTCGTTGCATGATGGGTCATCTATGGTGATTTCCTGATTTCCACTCGTCATGCCGTAGCATTCTCCAATTGCGCTAGAGTTAACAGGATCGTTCCATCTGAGTGTTATTCTCATTGCCTCATCGGCATTTGATGAGGCGCCACAAGAAGAAGAACCTGCACAAAGACTGCCCCTGACATCCAAGTTGGTTCCATTTGGGAATATGATCGTAGCGCCCGGATTGATGATTAACTTGGCACCAGTAGCAACAGATACGTCTCCCGTAAGTTCGTGAACTCCTGCCCAAGTTTCCGTATTGAGAATTGTACCAGAGGTAGTTTCATTGACAGCTGACGCAGAAACATTACTGGTGGTAATGGTAAATGAAAAAAGCATGCTTAGTAGTAAAACTGCAGTTAGAGAATATGGCCTTTCTACCTCCGGCATATGACTCGGGCTCCGTCGCGAAGATTTAACCATAGGTACTAAAGTATCAACAAATTTTCAGTATTGAGGAAATCAATCTCCTAAATCCCTAGTTCGATAGCGACTTGATTAGCCCACTCCTCTGCATCCAATAGGCCATATCCAGTCTTTGGATCATGAGAAATTTCCTGATTCAATGCTGGCCTGGCCGAGTTGGCCAATGCGACCTTAACAAGATTCATCTCATGTTCATCGATTTTTCCATCCTCTCCAGAAATCGAATCTCCAAATTCGGATAGTATTAGCGCCAAAGCACCTGCGACAATTACTGTTGAGTCACTTGTGCCCGTTGAATATGCATATGGGGGGTCCCTATCGCTAGAAATGCAGGACCACAATAGAACCCCCGGCGCGGTTACCTCTGGTTTCTGATTAGGGAAAGTTCTCTTATCCCCAGATTCCGGATCAGTCAAGGAGCCAGTAGCGCTGTCTTTCCATGCCCCTCCGCTCCTATCATGAGCCCCCACTGCTATTACCCCCGGTAGGCTTGCTGGGGAAGAAACGTCGGAGTTGTTCCACTGATTTCCACTGTTTCCAGCCGCAGCGACCACGAAAATCCCAGCATCTAATGCTTCTTGGACGGCTTCGACAGTTTCCGAAGATTGAGAAATTCTAGACCCTGGTTCGCTACCTAGACTCAATGAAATTATATCTACACCTTGAGAAATCCTGCACCACCTAATAGCCTGGGAAACCATCCTCTCGTTGGAGGACTTGCCATCGGGGCCCAAGGCAATGGCAACTGACAGATTCACCTCTGGTGCCGCCCCTATGAATGACCCATTTGCAACAAGTAGGCCCGTCATTAGTGTCCCGTGACTTTCTTCTCCGATGTCCCTTATTGATTCGCTGTCTTCCGAGTAAAAATCTCTGAATCCATCCAAGATCAGATCGGAGAAATCGGGATGGGAAATGTCTAAGCCGGTATCCACAATACATACGCTAACTCCCTCTCCCAAGTTTCCTGACGATTGGAGGGCCCTAATCCCACTATCTTCGTATGCCCATTCAGAATCAGGAAGAACCTCTCCCAGCAAAGGGGCTATAGATGGGTATAGCAGGATAAATGAAATAATCACAGATGAAAAGCCAATTGCGCCCCAAGGCCAGAGAATTCTGATTATCGGACCCATTGGCCATCTTAGCTCCCTGGCTTCTTCATCGCTAATCCCATATGCTTCCCCCGGATATCCTGGGGCATCGACGTCGACAGCAGTGAGCATTCTGGGATCATCGGGTTCTGGCATCAGTTCAAGGTGCTGGATCCCCTTCATGGAACTCGCTCTGATTAAACTCGTATTTGTATTTAGAACGGAGCACTGACCCTTCTTCCAGGCCTTCTTGTGAAATACAACAATGCTAAGAGTAGCATTGCAGCAAATACGTAAGCTAGATACTTCAGATTGTCATTTTCCTCTGAAGCAACCCATAATTCGGCCTCCTCAACACATTTGGCATCCCCCTCAGCATTTTCACTGCCGCATGGCTGAGCGATGCCCTCTGATTCTTCGCCAAGGATTTCGAAAAGAATGAAGAAATTCTTCCTCTCATCGAATTGAGTGTAATCCATGTCGATAAAGAACTGGGACTCCCCCATTGCAGGTACACTTGTGGTGGAGCTGGAATTGACACCTGCTGCCTCTTCGCATTTGATGTCCTCACAGAGTGTGGCTAGGAGAGTAACCTGATCAACATCAATATTTCCTGCATTGGAAATTCTCACTGAATAAGTCTCGACTTCGCCGAACTTAGCAAAGTCCCCTCCGCCTCCCATTAGTTCTACGTCGCCGATTATCGATAGGGAGGGGTATTCCATTACCAAATTAGTCTGACCCGAGTAAGAATTACCTGTTTGGTCACTTACCGAAAACTGAATCGTTTCAGCATAGTCAATTGGCAGCTCTCTGCCTACAATCCTGAAGAAGGTGAATGTGGCTAGACCTTCAGAGAATGCCGAGGACGGTTGAGTCATTGGACCAGAAATTTCCCACCATTCTGTGTTCTGGAAATCGAAACTAAACATCTCATCGGAGTTTCCTAGATTCTGGAAAGGAATTGCGAGTGTCACGGATGTGAAGTCTGGGTTGAAGTAGAGGGTTTCTGGCTCGTTAATTTCGAGATTCCTGGTTACTGGCACCTGTACGGTCAATTCTACCTGAGTGGAATATCCTTGAATGGTTGAGAACTTGACCACTACTAGGTGGCCGTTTTGGAAATGATGAGCAACACTGCTATTCGCTGGTGAAACTCTGATCTTGATTTCCTTGCTGACTTCATTCTCCAATCCAAGATCAAATGACAGAGAGTTGTTCCATGAGCCGGTGGAGTTCTGGAATTCGACACTCCAGTGAATACCATCGGTTCCCGGAACTGTAGCAACTGCCTGGTACGAGTCGAAAGAGTTGTGCCCTTCATAATCGATTTGAATGGTGAACTCAGCGTTTTCGAACAGGCATTCACTCTGGCAATCCGGGTCCTCCTTGGTTACTTCAACAGTACTATTCGTGGAAACGATTGCAGAAATGTCTTGCTTAGATACTCTTTCTATGCTGAGAATAGTAGTTGGACTTTCTTGGCCTGCCCTGACAGTCATGCCCTTTCCTCCCGAATAAGATACGTTTCTTCCCCCTTCATCCAGTTCAAACTCACCAGACACCTGTACAGATCCGGGAGGAAGTAGGATCGAGAGCTTCCCTTCCTCGTCCAAATCTTCCGACCACGAAATTCCATCGAACTCAACCTTCAGGTCGTAGTCTGGAGCATCTGAGAGGTCATTCTCAACCCCATTGAAATCTATCCACCTGGTGTCGAGATTAATTATTCCACCCACGGTGAGGTCGGAGACAGATGTTGCACCCTCTACACCAACTTCTAGTAAATCGACAGAAACAAGCCCATTGCACTCGCTAGAGTCCGATGATGTTGATGAATATACAATCCAATTTCCTGGCTCGATTGAAGCTGACCAGTTTCCAGCGGATCCGAATTGTGCGCTTGATTTCGTGGCCGTAACTATGTCTCTGGATATCCCATGTGATGGGACCAATACGACCTCCCATTCATCGCTGGAAATACAAGATTCATCTAGATAAGTCAAGGTCCCTGAAACAGAAACCTCACCGGCTGAAATCTCGATATCCCGATTTAACGAAGAGTCACCTAGAGAAATCGATACTTGCTCAGTTGAGAATCCTGACTTCTCCACAGTGATGTCCAATTCGCTTTGAACGGGTAAGTAGACCGACCACTCGCCTGTTAAACCAGTAACCTGCTCACCCCACCCAGAGATACTTACTGAAGCATTGGCTAGGCCCTCAGAAAAACTAGGGGATCCATCATCATCCAAGTCCCAGAAAACCTTCCCGCCGAGTTGGACCAGTCTTTGTACCTGTAGGGTCAACTGATGGTTTGATCCGGGAGATAGCCCCGATTCTACTAGAGTTGTATTATCTACAAGTAACCTGACTCCGTCCGAGTTTGTTTGGTTAACTTCAACATTCCAATACCCGGGGGTTGTTCTGACAATCAGTGGCTCCGCGAACCCTGAATAA
>MDTE01076530.1_pt1 | contig 43179 bp, 42 predicted proteins | sample 811231 | NCBI WGS metagenome assembly MDTE01 (sample SAMN05326651, study PRJNA326480) | marine metagenome | isolation source: seawater | place: Indian Ocean: Red Sea | collected 2010
ATCTATACCTAAACGGAAATCAGTTTACTGGAGAGATTCCTTCTGCTTTTGGAAATCTAGACAAACTATATGAGCTCGACTTAAGCTACAACAAACTTAGTGGATCTATCCCATCAGAGATTTTCAAACTAGAAAGTATTACTGACCTAATCCTTGGCAGCAACGAACTCAGTGGATCTATTTCTTTCGAAATAAGGTATCTCAGCCATATGACCGGAGAATTAGACTTTTCAAATAATCAATTGAACGGATCCATACCCGTACAAATTGGTGACCTAATATATTTAGAACATCTTGATTTAAGCGGAAATCTGTTGACTGGTGCAATACCCCCCGAAATAAAAAATTTTACGATGAGTCTTAGGTGGCTTTTTTTAAATGATAATCAACTTCAAGGCAGAATACCTGAATCTATTTGTGAGATTCCGAATGTTTGGTTCAGTGCAAATGATTTTGAGTTTTTCAACATAAGTAGGAACAAACTTTGTCCACCATACCCTACTTGTTTTGAAGGATATCATACAGAACAAGATTCAAGTGGATGTATTTGAATGATTTGTTATAGTTTTTTTATCTGCGGACGCTAAGTCCTTTTTTGAAACTGGTTCAAAACTCCACCAGGAATAGAGGTAAAAGCCAACCGCAAGTAAAAACAGAATGATCAAGTAAATAGTCCAGCGAAATAAACGATCCATTTACTGTTCTCTAATCATGAATGACCAAGTTACTTCCTTTTAAAGTCTGAAAGGGTTTTTGTGGATAAACGAAAAATCGTTAATATAATTACCTTTAATTTTATGGGCGATAAAGGAGTATAAAAATTTAGTAATGAACATCGCGATTATTATGGGTAATATTATCTCAATTAGAACTTTAAATAGTAACATTGCGAGCATCAACGGAAATGGGAAAATAATTAATTTAACAACCAATGGGTGTTTTATGGTTAGGACTTTTATTTTTTCTAACATAGTTTTTTTACTCAATTATTTTACGCAAATCCAATATGATTAAAATATTTTTTGTAACCATCAATTATCTTATTTTCTTTTGATGGAAGTTTGTGTTCATCCCTGTTATTTATGGTATTCATTAGCGCTGAATAAAATTCTTGCATAGAGTTTAATTTTTTCATGAGTATTCCTGTTTAACAACGGATGTAACAAAAATTGTACTTTTATAAAAATCATTACTCATTGGCATAGAATATTAAGAATGGGGTTTTTTATCAGTCAATATCGCATAAATGTTGCTCCTTTTGGCATTCTAGAAACTTATTATTAATTAAATTATTTAAAGACCGAATTAATTTTTTCAAAGATATGAGAAAGAATTCTATCAGAAATATTGCAATTATCGCGCATGTTGACCATGGTAAGACAACTCTTGTTGATGGTCTACTTCGACAAGGTGGTACCCTGAAAGTTCACCAAGATACTGAAGACAGAGTGATGGACTCTATGGACCTTGAAAAAGAACGTGGAATTACAATTACTGCAAAAAATACTGCTGTAGTTTATGATAACATAAAAATAAATATAATGGATACGCCTGGTCATGCTGATTTTGGAGGTGAGGTCGAAAGAAGCCTAAATCTTGTTGATGGAGCCCTCTTACTGGTAGATGCAAGTGAGGGACCACTTCCACAAACAAGGTTTGTTCTAAAAAAAGCATTGGGGGAAAAAATACCAACCATTCTAGTTATAAATAAAATTGATCGCTCCGACGCTCGAATAAGTAAGGTAATTGATGAGGTATATGATCTATTTATTGATCTAGGCGCTTCGGATGAGCAGATTGAATTTCCAATAATTTACACAAACGCAAAGAAAGGAATCGCAAAAAATCAGATTAATGATAATTCAGAGGATTTAATACCATTGTTTGAATCTATTGTAAATACTATTAAGGGTCCAAAAGTGCTGAGTAGTGGTACCCCTCAATTTTTAATTACAAGTTTAGATTATGATCCCTATGTAGGACAAATAGCCGTAGGGCGATTAAATAATGGCAACTTGAGAATGAACAAATCATACTCATTATGCAAGGAAGATGGCATTAGATTAAACCAAAAATTTTCTGCCTTGTACACCTTTAAGGGGTTAAATAAAATTAAAGTTGATGAAGTAGAGGCTGGAGATATAATTGCATTTGCAGGTGTTGAAAACATTTCGATAGGTGATACAATCTCAGATAACGAAAAACCTAACCCATTACCCAGAATAAAAGTCGATGACCCAACAGTTTCAATGTTCTTTTATGTAAATGATAGTCCATTTTCTGGACAAGACGGAAAATTTTTAACTACAAGGCACCTTTCAGAAAGACTTAATCGCGAAATTCTAAGTAATGTATCTCTTCAAGTAGAAACTACAGAAAAAACAAATGTTTTTGAAGTTAAAGGTAGAGGAGAGCTCCAAATGGCGGTTTTAATTGAAACAATGAGAAGGGAGGGGTATGAATTCATGGTTTCAAAGCCTCAAGTTATTGTAAAATTGATAAACAATAAGAAGTTTGAACCAATGGAAAAGGTTTTCTTAGATATACCTGAAGAAATGGTTGGTATAGTCACAGAAAAACTTTCAGCAAGAAAGGGTAAAATGACCAACCTGCAAAACAATGGTACTGGACGAATTAATCTAGAATTCTTAGTCCCATCTCGTGGTTTAATTGGATTTCGTTCTCAATTTATGACAGACACTAAGGGTGCTGGACTTATGAATAAATTATTCGACGGATACTCCCCATGGCTTGGTTCAATTCCTCAAAGAAAATCAGGAGCCCTAGTTTCTGATCGTAAAGGGTCAGTTACAACCTATGCATGTATTGGAATGGCTGACCGAGGTGAATTATTTGTCAGTGTAGGAACTGATGTTTATGATGGAATGATAATTGGTGAGAGAAACAGAGATGGGGATTTGAACGTAAATATTACAAGAGAAAAAAAATTAACAAATATGCGTGCATCTGGTTCTGACAACACTGTCACTCTCCGACCTCCAAAACAGTTGTCTCTAGATCAATACATTGAATTTATAGCCGAGGACGAACTAGTAGAGGTTACTCCAAGTAATGTTCGTTTAAGAAAAATTGAACTAAATAAAACAAAAAGGGCATCTCTGAAAAAGAAAGAGAAATATTCCTCCCCTTGATAATTTTAAAGAAATAAAAGTGAGGTATTTAGTAACTATTTTTTTCCCTGTGCTTGCGATTTGTTTATCAGCATTAGCCTATTTTTACCCCCCCCCTTTTCTAAATTTAAAGATGATGATTATTCCTCTACTTACCTTAATTATGTTTAGTATGGGACTAACCTTATCTCCGAACGATTTTATTGGTGTACTCGCTCAGAAAAAGGTGTTAGCGCTAGGGATATTTTTACAATTTACTATCATGCCTCTTAGTGCTTTCATAATTTCATTATTACTAAATTTTCCTACTGAGTTGACTGTAGGAATGGTTTTAGTGGGTAGTACTTCGGGTGGAACAGCATCTAATGTTATTTGTTATTTAGCTGGGGCAAATGTAGCTCTTTCAATTTCAATGACCATTTTTTCAACGATTTCAGCATCTATTTTGATGCCAATCATGACTTGGATATACATTGGACAAACAGTTACGGTTCCTGTATTTGAAATGGGGACCTCTGTTGTCCGGATTGTTTTTCTTCCTGTATTAATTGGCGTAGTTATAAACTATCATTGGGACGATAAACTAAGTTTTGCAAAACCTATATTCCCACTACTGTCAATTATTTCAATAGTCATTGTAATTGCGATTATAGTTTCTTTAAATCAATCAAAAATAGCTTATGCAGGAATGATGGTGATTATTGGTGTCATCCTTCATAATGGTTTTGGTATGTTATCAGGATGGCTAATTACTCGAGCGATAGGCTTTGATAATCAAACATGCAGAACTCTCATGATTGAAATTGGTATGCAAAACTCTGCCTTGAGTGCAGCTCTAGCAATAAAATATTTTTCAGCGGCATCAGCATTACCCGCGGCAATTTTTAGTATCTGGCATAATATTTCTGGATCACTAATCGCTGGGTTTTGGAATGCACAAGACAGAAAAGCTTAAAAAGCTTACCTCATGAAAAATTCTTTTCAAACTGATTCTATAATCCAATCAGCATAGGATTTATTAATATGAGATAGTTCCACCGCATAAATTGATGGTAAGTCATACGAATGCATTGACAATATTTTTTTTTCCAGTTCAAAATAATTATCTGATAAAGTTTTAAAAATTATTTTATATTCATCACATTTTTTTTTGGAGCCCTCCCATTTATAGAAGCTCTCAACCTTAGATATTTGTACGCAGGCAGCAAGGTTCTCCTCAACGCAAACGTTAGCAATTTTACTAGCCTCTCTCTCCCTTGATACGGTAGTAAAAACCATTATGAATTTGGGGGACATTTTAATTCCTTTTCATAGTTTTTTGTCTATTCAGAGTATATTAGATTTAAGCAAAAATCTTTTTATAAGTATAACTAAAAGGTACTTAAACAATTAATATATTTAACGGAAAATACAAATGGATAATTTGGATACTATTGTTTTCAGCATATTTTAGTTGCAAAACTAAACACACAGCTATGGAAAAATTAGAAGAAAACCAAATTTCTGATTCTGCTTTATCAAAAATAGTTGATAGGTCGAATGAATATCCATCAAACAACTCTATCTATAAAGATGTAAAAAACCCAATAATAGATCGCGTTTTAGACTTACTAAGCTATATGACTCTTGAAGAAAAGGTCGGTCAAATGACTCAGGTCGGGAGACAATTTTTAAAGCAAGAAAAGGATATCTCAGACTATTTTTTGGGCTCACTTTTAAGCGCTGGCGCAGCACCATCACCAAATACTCCAGAATCTTGGGCAATGATGTACGATGGATATCAAAACATTGCTCTCTCGACGCGGCTAGGGATACCGCTAATATATGGGATTGATGCTATTCATGGTCACAATAATGTTATTGGAGCTACAATCTTTCCCCACCAGATCGGGTTGGGATGTACGAATAATCCAAAGTTGATTGAGGATGTTTACAGGGTAACCGCTATCGAAGTAGCAGCTACTGGGATTGACTGGAATTTTGCTCCTAATCTTGGTGTAGCAAGAGATGAGCGCTGGGGTAGAACATATGAATGCTTCGGAGAAACAGCGGAAATAGTAAGCAAAATGGCAGAAGCTTCAGTAAAAGGCCTCCAATCTACAAGCTTAGGCCAGGCTACAAGTATTCTAGCTTGCGCAAAACATTTTATAGGTGATGGCGAGACTATATGGGGTACTGGTTTAAATGGAAAGCTAGATCAAGGTGATGCCCGTTTATCAAAAGAACAACTTTCTCAAATTCACATGCAAGGTTTTTTAAAAGCTATCAATCAGGGCGTAGGAACAATCATGCCAGCTTACAACATGGTAAATGGAAAATACTGTCATGGCAGAAAGGATCTACTAACAAATCTTTTGAAAGAAGATCTGAATTTTGATGGGTTTTTAATTTCAGATTGGCGTGCTTTAGAAAAAATAGGTGATAATTACAAAGAAAACATAATCAAAAGCATAAATGCAGGTGTGGACATGGTAATGGTTCCGGGTGCAGAAAAATGGGGAGGGGAAAAATATACAACATTTATTAGTTTATTGATTGAGTCTGTAAATGAAGGGTCGATTAGTATAAGTAGAATTAATGACGCAGTAGCACGTGTTTTAAAAATAAAGTTTCAAATGGGACTCTTTGAGAAACCATTTAGTAATAAAATTCTTTTAGAAAAAGTAGGCTCTAAAGAACATAGAAACATAGCGCAAAAAGCAGTGCGTGAGTCTATGGTCTTATTAAAAAATGATGGGATCCTGCCTTTATCTAAAAAAATAGGTCACATTCATATTGCGGGTAAAAATGCAAATAATCTTGAAAATCAATGTGGCGGATGGACAATTTCAATACAAGGTAATAGTGGGTTATTGAAAACGGGTACAACAGTCTATGAGGCGATAAAAATGGCAGCAGATTCAACCACAAAAATTACATACTCCAAAGATGGTTTAGGAGCTGAAGGCGCCAATGTTGGTATTGCAGTAATCGGTGAAAGACCTTATGCAACAAGCCAGGGGGATACCTCATCTTTGTTACTAGACAATGAAGATATTGATTGTATTGAAGAGTTTTATAAAATGGGAATACCAGTTGTTGTTATTATAATATCAGGACGGCCTTTAATTATTGAAAAGGAGCTAGAAAAATGGAATGGTTTAATTGCAGCATGGCTTCCGGGGTCTGAGGGATCGGGTATAGCAGATGTGATATTTGGAGATTATAATCCTTCAGGTAAATTATCGATATCTTGGCCTCGTAGTATGGACCAAATTCCAATCAATTCTGGTGATAAGATTTATAATCCACTTTTCAAATATGGTTTTGGATTAAAGTATCAATGAATCTAAAGTTTAATAAAATAATTTATTTTGATTAATATATTAATATTATTAATATATAAGCAATAAATTATATATATTTTATATTATTTTAGTAATAAAACGTTATTTTTTGTTATCAAGCTGCATCAAAAAGATAAATATACTTTTTAATAGTCTACCTCCATTTTAATTCTATTATTAAGTGTAAAAGAAACCCCGGGATACCGGGGTTTCTTGCTTTTTAAATAATTTTTCATATACACAAAATCCTTGACAAACATTTACAAAAAAATTAAAAGTGTTTTAAAAATGACGGTAAAAACAAATATATTTGAATATGATTAGAAAATTATTACCGTTGTTTTTCACATACGTATCGTTGCACGGACAGTATGATTATTCACTTATTGATATCAATCCTTCCTCCGAATCATACGGAGATACCGTTGGAACCTCCTTTTTTGAAAATAAAGTAACTATTCATTACTTTGGAGCTTTCACCTGAGGAACATGCACTGCCCGGTTCGGACAGCTCAATGACATATACAACAATTTAAAAGCCCAAAACCTACCTGTGGAACTTGTAGGTATCGGCAAAGATTATCAAAATCCAGCAAATTGGCTTAACGGAAACAATGCGCCAATTTGTGCTGACGAAAATCCTTACCCCATTTGGAATAACTGGAATGCGGCGCAGAGAGACCTTTTTTTGTTAGATCAACAAGGTAATCTTGTTTTTAAACAGAATATTACAAGTGGTCTCCCAGAAGATTTTAACAATTCAATTTTAAATTTAATAAACCTTAGAACAATGGAAGGGGGGTTACCAAACAATTACAGACTTCATGAGGCTTTTCCTAATCCTTTTAATCCCCAAACAAATTTATCTTACGAATTACCAATAGGTACTATAGTAAGTCTGAATATATTTGATATTACGGGAAAAATGGTGAAAAATCTTGTCAACTCATACCAAAATCCTGGAAAAAACTTAGTTCTCTGGGATGGAACTGATAGCAAGGGAAGAAAGGTTCATTCCGGTGTTTACTTTTATATGATCAATGCAGATAAATTTAATCAAGTAAAAAAAGTAACACTCATAAAATGATCACTCACATAAAAAAAAATGAGTTTGAAAATCTAGATTCGTTCTACAGGTCTAACCTAGTCAATTCAGTAGTTGGCATTAAACAAGCAAATTTGATAGGAACAATCTCTAAATCAGGAATCACCAATCTAGCTATTTTTAGTTCAGTAGTACATTTAGGAAGTAACCCAGCCCTGATTGGATTCTTCAACCGTCCTGTTTCGTCTCCACCAAAACAAACTCTTAACAATATTCTAGAAACAAGACATTTTTCAATAAATCAGGTAAACCACTCGATTGCTAAGAGGGCACATGCAACATCATACAAGTTTCAGAAATCTGAGTCAGAATTCGAAAAATGTAATTTGACTGAGTTATTTATTGATGGCTTTGAAACACCATTTGTAGAAGAATCATTTGTATCTATTGGGCTTAATTTTAAAAATAAATATCTTATTGCTGAAAACGACGTTACTATGGTAATCGGAGAGGTACAGCATATTGTTATAAAAAATAGAGATTACATAAATGAAAATGGTGAGGTTGACATAGAAAAATCTAATTCTGTGGGAGTCACTGGTAACAATAGTTACTACAAGTGTGCAAATTTTATGAAAAATGAATATATTAGATCTGGTGATACTGTGATGCTAGAAAACATGATAAGCGCTGAAAAAATAATCTAACTATTAAATTAAATAAAAATTATTAAAATGAATCTTTTACCTACTGGTTTTTTAACCAATGGCCCATACACAAATAAAGCCATAACTTTTCAAAGATTTTTCACACCAAGATTTTAAAAACAAATATTATTTTCATTTGTTATTCGAAAAGTATTAAGAGCGATTATTAATTAAATTAAATAAACTATCGTTCTATAATTACTCAAATAACTTATAAATGAAAAAAATATTTGTTTACTTAGTTTTTATATTTATTTCAAGTTTTTTTGCCTCACAGATTCAAAATTCGTGGGGAAATGTTAATGTTCAAACTATAAAAATCCCTACTCAAAATGGACAATGGGTAGTCGGAGACCTATTTAAACCGCACACTGCAACTTCTGAAAACCCTGCTCCTCTAGTCATTGTAATTCCAGGTTTTCAACGTTCAAAGGAGACGTTGTCTAATATTGCAATTGAATTATCTAGGAGAGGGGTTGTTGTAATCTCTATTGATCCGTACGCTCAAGGAGGCTCGAGCTCATCAATGAGTCGAAGGGCGGCAACAACAGAGGGATACGGTATGTTTGCCCTTGTTAACTATGCATATGATACCCCTAACCTTAATTACATCAACAAAAATATGATTGCTGCTACTGGACATTCAGCAGGCGGACTAGCTGCAATTCGCGGAGCACAATATTTTGGAAATATTGCTCAAGAAACATCTACGCCAAGCAAATTGCATTCTGTCTTCATCTCGGGAATGGTGCGTATGGGATTCAAAGAAAAAGATTTAGAAAACATACGATCAAATACTGGGTTGAGCTATGCTCTTTATGATGAGGGGGCATGGCAAAATGAATTGGAGAGTGGGGACATGAGCATTGCTCCAGAGGCTTTAAGGCTAATTAATTATCAAATAAAAAATGATTCAAAACTTGATAAAATAGAAATCGGTAAATACTATGGTAGCTTATCGGATAATACATTAAGTATTGTACATAATGAACCATTACTACACCCCTTCCAGCCTTACTCCTCTTTTGCAACAGCTAACCAGATCGATTTTTTTTTAAAAGTTTTCAATATGACTAGTTCAATATCAGCAAAAAATCAAGTATGGCAATGGAAAGAATTTTTAACATTTATTTCATTAATTTGTAGTTTTTTATCGATCGTACCAATGGCAAAATCACTTTTAGGGATATCATATTTCCATCCCTTAATTTCACCTACACCGGATCTAATTCCATCACCAAAAGGTACTGCGAAGATCATTCTAGTTATTACCCTTGCTTTAAGTTCTCTAATTGCGTGCTTTTCTTACATTCCATTATCCGAACTATCGAAGTCCTTTTTTCCTGAGGCATCTTCAAGAGTTCAAACATGGTTTTTCCCTCAGAGAATGAATAATGCCATTATGCTTTGGGCAGTGTTTAATGGCGTAGCAGGATTTGTATTTTTTTATGGGAGCTATTATTTCTTTGGTAAAAGAAATGGTATCCGTTTGGAGATGTGGGGAATGTCCATTACAAAAAGAGAATTTGTTAAAACTGTCTTACTAGCAATTACCATTTTCTTTTTATACTTTATGATTCTCAATACAATTTATTATTTATTCCATGTTGATTACCGTTTTGTATTTTTAGGTGTTCGAATATTTCGCCCAATAACGCTAGTCTTGATACCAATGTATGTACCGTTATTTTTCATTTTCTTTTTATCTAACTCAATTCGAGTTAATTCGGCAATGCGGTTCGAAAATAATAAAAGTTTAAAAAATATATTCCTATCTGCATTTGCGACTTGTTCTGGTTTAATACTCATTCTTATAATACAATATTTAACTCTATGGATAACTGGTAGTGTCTTTTGGACAAAAGGTTGGTTATATGTAAATCTTCTTTTTGCAGTTGTACCCATTATGTTTATTCTACCATTTTTCCAGCGTCACTTTTTTCTTCTAACAGGAAAAGTATATTTAGGTGCAATTACAATGTCTTTAATATTTATTATGATTTTACTTTCAAATACTGTGTGTTATTTCCCACTGTAAAATGTAAAGTTTGAAAATATTTTTTCCCTCACATATCAATTAAGAATTGTATTTGTGATAATTTAAGTGGAAAAATAAATTTACTTGTAGTTTTCATTAAATATTCTGCCATTACGGATAAAATAATTAAGTATTTTAATTCATATATTTTAGAGATCTGGTTTCTCTGCACTGAGATGGCTCCATATTTAATCCTTGGTATGCTGACGGCTGGACTAATATCTATTTTTATTGATAGCAGATTAGTTCTAAAACATATTGGATCAAAGAACTTCTCCTCTGTCTTTAAATCTACTCTACTAGGGATTCCCATACCCTTGTGCTCATGCGGAGTTATTCCAGTTGCTGCAACTTTAAGGGAATCTGGTGCTTCAAAGGGGTCCACCGTTTCCTTTCTAGTTTCTACTCCGCAAACAGGTGTGGATAGTATATTACTTACATATGGTATGCTTGGTCCTGTATTTGCTTTATTTAGACCAATTGCTGCTTTTATATCAGGCTTATTTAGTGGTATAGTGATAAATCAATTTGATCATGAGGAGCATCACCATTCATCAAAGACTTCTGTATCTATTGATAAAGAAGAATCATTAATTAACAGGATTATTGACGGTCTAAAATATGGCTTTTTTTCTTTACCTTCAGATATAGTTAAGCCACTAGTTCAGGGTCTTTTAGTAGCTGCCGCAATTGCATTATTTATTCCTCCTAATTTTGTTGCTGAATATTTTTCCTCAAACGAATACATTATGTTAATAATGATGTTGTTGGTATCACTTCCAGTTTATGTTTGTGCTACTGCATCTATACCAATCGCAGTTGCGCTAATGGGAAAAGGAGTATCGGCAGGAGCAATCTTTGTTTTTCTGATGGCAGGTCCAGCAACAAACGCCTCTTCAATTGTTGTAATTAAAAACATACTTGGCAGCAAAACTATGTATCAATATGTAATTCTAATTTCAATTACAGCAATTTTTTTTGGTTTAATACTCGATACTTTTTTTGATATATCGCATTTAATGATTTCTAATTTAAACCACGTCCACCAAAATAGTGACCGAATTTCCACAATCATTACCATTTTTTTTCTAGTAATTTTATTGAACGCATATATCAAAAATAATTGGACTAGTTCTAAAAATCATCAACTCACTAAAACAATTGGTTCTAGCCATGATAAAGAAAGTTTATCCTTACAGGTTGGTGGGATGACATGCTCTCATTGTAAAGAAAGTGTTAAGAATGCAGTTTATAGTTGTGAGGGTGTTAAGGAAGCATCAATTAATCTCCAGAACGGTGAGGTAATTATAAAGGGTACTGGCTTTGATGAATTTTTAGTAAAAGAAAAAATAAAAAGCAAAGGTTTCACGCTAGCATAGATAGCTAGTAAAAACATTATGAAATATTTTAAATATTTTATATCCTCGATTACTTTAGTCCTCGCAGTGTATACTTGTACAATGGGAGCTTTTTATCCAACCTGTTTTTTCATAGGGTTTTCTCTTTTTATAATTCTTGGTGACAAAATTTTAAGCCCAGATAAGTCCAAAGAAAAATACACATCGAAATTCTTATTAAACCTTCCAATGTATATCAATTTACCGTTGCTACTTATTCTTTTATTCATAACAGTCTATCTAATTGGCGATAAACAATCAAGCTTTTTCAACGATCTTGTGATCAATTACCTCCAAATTGATTTGGTAAGATCTAAACAAATGATTAATCCATTGGATTCTTTTTTCCTTGTCGCTCTGACAGGATTATTTATAGGGATCATGGGCACAGTACCTGGCCATGAATTAGTACATCGAAAGAAAAATAAATTTGATATGTTTGTAGGAAACTGGCTACTTGCCATTTCTTGGGATTGTGCTTTTGCTATTGAACATGTTCATGGACATCATAAGAATGTTGGCCTACCTATTGATCCTGCAACCGCCAAAAGAGGAGAAAACATTTATGGCTTCATTTTTCGAGCAATTGTTAACGAACAAAAAGATGCTTGGAAAATTGAGCTTAAAAGACTTCGTAAAAAACATCAAAATCTCATTGGCTTCAAAAACAAAATGATTATTGGTTATTTAAGAAGTATAGTTTTGAGCATATTTTCTTTTATAATTGGAGGCTATCAAGGATTAATCATCTATTTAATTTGTGCTTTTATAGCAAAGTCACTTCTAGAAGTCATTAATTTTTCTGAACACTATGGTCTAATTAGAGTTCCAGGTGAATCCGTTTCCCCAAGGCATTCATGGAATTCAAATAGCCCTCTGAGCAGTATATATCTTTACAATGTGACTAGGCACTCATCACATCATGAAAAGGCAAATTTAAAATACTGGGAACTTGATGTTTATGAAAATGCTCCAATAATGCCTCATGGATACCTAACCATGCTTTACTTAGCTCTTTTTATGCCTCCAGTATTCCATAAAATGATGGCAAGAAAGCTTATTGATTGGGATAACAGGTTTGCCACAGAAAAAGAACGTTTAATTTCTGTTGAGCACAATAAAGATAGTGGGATTGACATACTAATCGCACAAACATAATGAGGGTATAAATCTATTTCTATTTTGGGAAGATATAATAGTTTAACATTATTTTAGGCATACAATATTAATAGTCCATATCTAGATTTGTGTTTACAGAATTATTTTTACCATAATCATCGGACCTTAGTTTTTTATTGACTATGTTTCCTAGATTATAATTAATCACAACAGATAAAAAACGTTTATCCTTACGCCTTTCAGCGTAGAGATATTGTATCCTATCAATATCATGAATATCAGTCATAATATTTTTGGTACTCATTCTAAATTTTCCAGTATCAAAAAGGTCAGAAACTTTTAAAGCAACAGAAAGTCTTTCCTGCATCATTGTTTTTTGTACTCCAACATCTACTGTATAATTTGCTGGTATTTCGCCCGTAGCAATTGTCGTTTTTGTACGCCCTCTTATTGCTAACTCAAATTTTAAAATATTTGGTACCTTCACAATAAGACGGCTTCCATATCCTATTCCATTTGAATTGCCATTTAGATCAGGCTCACCTACATCTGATAACTTTGTTCGCCACCCATATGCCCAAACAGCCAAGTTAAATATTGACGTAGGTCTGTATGTAAAGTTAGTACTTAAGTTGAGGCTTTGAGCTTTATCCGCATTATCTGCTGTTATTACTTCGTAAAAAATAGTCGAATCTAAAGTAATAAAATCACGATCCCACCACATTATCATATTCTCTGTGTTTTTGTATGAAAAAGAGGAAAAAAAATTAATTTTTTTTGAGTTTTTTGAATAATTAGCTTCAAAAACATCGCTGTATTCTGGTTTAAGGTATGGATTTCCATTTCTCAATCTACTAATATCTTGGGTGTTTTGTGGAAATGCGCTCAAGGTCTGTCTTTTGGGTCTGTTTACCTTTTTTGAAAAACTAAATTGAATATTTTGGTTTTCTGTAACCTGATATGTAAGAGCAATGCTTGGGTAAATTTGGTAGTATGGATTATTAAATGGAGAATTTGATATAGCGGTATCAATAATTGAGGTTATAATATTTATCGAGTCAGCTTCCATATTTCGATCCACTCTAGCATTTGTATTTACGAATTCAAACCTAGATCCAATTTTAAGACCAGCACGTTTATTGAAGTTAATTTGAGATAATAAGTACGCTGCATAAATATTCTCAGAATATTTATTTTTATACTTCCCTTTCAAATAATTTAAATCTGTCACAAAGTTTTTTAATGCCACCTTTACTCCATAATCAGTTAGAAACTGTCCTCTTAATAGGTCACGGTAATCAATGGCTGCGATAAGAGAATTGTTTTCTTCAAAAGCATATGCCTTTTTTCGATTATTTACATAATTATTATCATCAATTCTGCCATGTTGATGAACATCATCGATCTCATCAGAATAACTTATATATGCCTTAAGATATTTTTCTTTAAGGTCAAAATTATTTACATAAGATAAAACATGATCCCAGTGCATTCCCTCATCATAGGATGTAGAGTTATTTTCTCCTTCCAGCTTAGGATCAATAGTATTTATAATGTTATTAATTTTTTGTTGCTCTAGGTCTTTGTGATTTGCAAAATCAAATACATATCCAAAAGTTGAATTATTAGACATAAATAAATCAGAACCTAACCTAAAGCTTAAATTTTTTGGGCTTCGTTCAAGCCTTGTATCTTGGAAAATTGAATCAACGGATATTACATCACCAGTTCTGTCTGCATCCTCATATTTGAAATTTCGATACCCATCACCAATCATTTTATCATAAAAATAGTTTACACTACCAAAAAGGTTTATTTTATCTTTTCTGTAATTTAAACTTGAGCTAAGATTTTGTTTTCCTCGTTGTCCACTCATTAAAGACATGTTACCATTAAAGCCTTCATAATAACCACGTTTTAGAAAAATATTTATGACGCCGCCAGCGCCATCCGGATCATATTTTGAAGAGGGATTCGTAATGATCTCAATTTTTTCAATCATTGATGCATTAATATTTCCCACTTCTCCTCTTCTACCAGAACCAGTTCTTCCAGACTTCTTTCCATCAATAAGAATTGTTACATTTTCATCACCAGACAAAGAAATAGTCCCATCAATGCTCACGTCTATGTTTGGAATCTGCCGCAAAACATCCGTACCAGAACCACCAGATAATGCAAGATTTTCTCCAACATTAAATATTTTTTTATCTATTTTTTGTATGTATTCTATATTGCCACCCAACACATCAATAGCATCCATTCTTAAGGAGACCATAGCTAACTTAATTATTCCAATATCATGTCGATTTTTTCCTCCATTGCTAGAATAAAGATTTATAGGACTAAGTTCTTTAGTTTTATAACCGATAAACTCAATTAATGGAATATATTCACCAGGGGGTATTTTCGAGACAATCAGTTCTCCGTTTTTATTGGATACTCCGCCTGTCACAACTTCTCTATGATCGGTGTCTATAAGGGAAACAGATACATATTCCATTGGGTTCATTGTAACCGAATCTACAATTGTTGCTCTTAACTGACCTTCAGCGGGTTTTTTAGTTTTTTCTTGATGACCTTTGTGGGAATAAAGACTATTATGTAGAAGTAAAATTTTTATTATAAGAAAAAAATGACTCAAATAAGATTTATTTGTTAAACACTTTTTTATCATATTTCTTAGTTGAATTAAAAATATTATTTTTTCTTTTCTATTTTATCGTAACTAACAGTTCTATTTAATTTTCAATATGAATCTTTTTAAAAATAACATACTCGAGATATTAGACTCTACACAAAAAGAAAGAGAAATACTTAATAAGCACCCCCTCTATTTGGAAATAAAGAATTTAGATGATGTTAAAATTTTTATGGAAAATCATGTTTTTGCTGTGTGGGATTTTATGTCTATAATTAAGTCTTTACAAAAACAATTGACCTGCGTTGGAGCACCTTGGATACCTAAAAATGGTTCAATTTCATCAAGATTAATTAATCAAATTGTTCTTGATGAAGAAACAGACCTTGACCCCTCAGGTAACTACACTAGTCACTTTCAACTTTACCTATTAGGAATGGCGGAAGCAGGTGCGAATACTGAACCTATCAACACTTTCATCTCCCGACTAGGTGATGGAAACTCAGTAGATTCTTCTTTAGACCCAGACTATGTTCCACTACCAGCTCTAGAATTTGTGAAACATACTTTTTCAAAAATAGTCAATGCTCCTACCCATATTTTAGCGTCTGCGTTTACCTTTGGGAGAGAGGAAGTTATTCCAGATATCTTTACATCCATCATTGAAAATATAAGTAAAACAAATAAAATGAGCTTTAAATCTTTTCTATATTATTTGAACCGTCACATCAATTTAGATGGGGAAACACATGTTACAATGGCTTATAAGATGATGAAAGAGGTTTGTGGTAATGACAAATCTAAATGGTCAGAATCAATACAAGTTTCTAAGGAAATGCTAACTGCCCGTTCTCAATTTTGGGACGGAATTTATGATTTGATATTAAAAAATAAGACAAAATCATAGGTTAGAAAATTTTATCTCCATACATTAGCTTTAATTTAGAAGATTAAATATTAAATAAAATATTAGTCATAACGAATTGGAGGGATCAAACCATGGGTAAAACCGTATTTCATTCAAGTATTGAGGGCGCACAGCATGGAGGGAAAACATTAGAGGAATTTGTAAGCTTTGCAAAAAAAGCTGGTGCAGCTGGTGCAGAACCATCAAATTATCATGTTGAGGATGGTAAAGGAGGATTTAAAAAAGCCTCTGAAATTCTTGAAATCTTTGAGAAATACGATTTGAAACTAGATGGTATCTCCTGCCACTGCCCGATGTGGGTTCATACAACTGCTTGGACAAATAGTAAAACGATTCGTCCTTTCCTGCCTAAAGATATATGGCAAAAGTCACCATCTGAGATAGAGAATTGGGCAGAGGACTATATTTTACGTTTTCTTGATTTATCAGCAGAATTAAATATGAATATTATTCCAATGTTCTGGGGAATATCGCATGGTTTTGAAATTGCGACTGGATATCCTTTTGGTTTTTTTGAAGGTCCGGATTATGATCTTGTTAAAGAAGGGAATGAAAGATTTGTGAATAAAACAACTAAAATTCGCCAAAAATCTAATGAAAACGGAATTTATCTTTGCCATGAAATACATCCAAATAGTGCGGCGATATGCGCGGATGATTTTAATACTTTAATAGAGATTTGCGATAATGATCCTTGTTTGGGTGTTACAGCAGACCCCTCACATTGCTGGGAGGGTGAGGATTATGAAACAAGATTCCGAAAAGTTAAAGATCGGGTCTATGCAGCAGCAATTAAAAATTTTGTTATTCGGCCCAACGTAAATCTAAGGTCAATGGCTGGAAATTGGAGGAAACGAGCAATGCAGTTCTGTGACATCCCCTCTGGGGATATGAACATGATACGATTTGTTGAACTTCTAATTGATCTCGGCTATCCAGATAGATATTGTAGAATAATGAAAACTAATACTGCACCACTTGTCACAGAAGCAGAAAGTGCTTTCAGAGACTTAGATGCAACTAGTGCAAATGCAATTAAGCATGCATCGGAACATTTAGTGTTTCCTACCGCAACCGGTAGCTTTGAAGATGGTATGGGAGCAGATGATTAATTGTATTATTTAAACAATTGGTGAGAATGCTAGCTAGAAAACAAGTTCTTAAGAAAATTTAACCCCTCAATTGCAAATTGATCTTGTGTATCAGCAAATGGTTTCCATATACTGACCGCCTCAGCTAGACTTTTGTTATCAGGAGTAAAACTTTCTATGATCAGATCTCCTTGGTAATTAATTTTTTCTAATCCTAGTTTAAAATCACTCCAATTAGTTGTGCCTGTCCCAGGAATACCTCGATAATTTTCTGATACTTGAACATGTATAAGATCATCACCAGCTATATCTAATGCCTCTATAAAGTTTTTTTCCTCAATTGCCATATGGAATCCATCTAAACAAATTTTTGCCCGATGATGGGAAATATCAGTAATCATTCTTCTAGCATCCTCTGCATTGTTCAACAAATCTGATTCGAATCGGTTAAGGGGCTCAATTGCAATATCCAATCCTTTTTCGTCGGCCATATCACAGACTTTTCTTAAATTAGATATTGCTTTTTCCCACTCAAGTATTCTTTGATCAGGCGCAAGCATTCTAGCTTTACCAACTTCAGAATACATAGGGCCAGCAAAAAATTTGCAACCTAATTCAGAAGCAATAATTAGACATTGATCTATGTATTCCATTGAATTTTTTACAACCATAGGATCATCATTGACAAGGTCTCTCCCAGGCCCAAAAGCCCCACAAACAGTAATATCGATCCCTAGTTCTTTTTTAATTCGATTAATTTTAACTGTATCAATATCCTTGGGATCTTCGATTGGGATTTCAATAATATCATATCCCATAAGTTTTACTTTTTCTAAAAGATAAATCGACCTATCATTAAATGGCGACACCCAAAGCCAAGTGCTAACTCCAAATTTCATAATAACATATTAACAAATATTTTAAGTTTATTTAATATTCTTTTTTTACTGCATTTGTTTTAAATATTTTTCACAATTAATATTTTTTAATAGACTTTTAGGTTTACCTAAAATGATTGTAGATTTTATCAAGCATGGTATTTGGAGGTGTCATAAATGAGGAATCAATTTTCATTTATTTTAATATTATCTTTTTTATTCAGTTGTTTTCAAACATCTAAAATAACGATACCCGTAGATAGTAAAAAAAAGGCTACCATACCTAGAGATGTGTTGGCCAGCAATTTAAAAAACAGAGATAAACCAAGGGTAAATGTCGAAGGTGCTGAGATGTCAGTCTTGGTAGAAAACCCAGATATTGTTACTCCTACAGGTATTGCAGTGGATAATGAAGATAGAATTTATGTAATTGAGAATCATACTCATGTGCGGAGAGAAAATTATTCAGGCCCTGATGTGGACCGTCTCTTGATATTCGAAGGTTACCTTGATGAAAACCCCAATAATCAAAAGGTTTATGAGTATGCAACTGATTTTAAGGATGGAATGTCGCTACGAATAAAGGAAAATGGGCAGGTATTAATTGCCACAAGAGCATCTATAATTCAATTTACTGATTCAGATAATGATTTTATTGCAGATACACGAGATACATTGATAGGACTTGATACAAAAGAGAAATTCTCTCACAATGGTATGTCAGGGTTAGCAATTGGTCCAGATGATAAAATTTATTTCCAGTGCGGAGAGAACTTTGGTTCAGAGTATCTAATGACTGGAACTGATGGAACCTCAGTACTTGGAGAGGAAAGAGAAGGTGGAAGTATTTACAGGTGTGACATGGATGGCTCAAACCTTGAAAGAATTGGAACAGCAATCTGGAACTGCTTTGGAATGAATTTTGACCCTTACGGAAACTTATTTTCTGTTGAAAACGATCCCGACTCTCACCCACCATGCAGATTGCTCCATGTTGTCAAGGGTGGTAACTACGGTTTTGAATTTAATCATGGCAGAGATGGTCTGAGTCCATTAACATCATGGTTCGGACAAATTCCAGGCACACTCCCGATGGTTTCTGGTACAGGGGAGGCGCCGTGCGGATTAGTTCATTATGATTCAGGACTTTTTGGCCCAAAGGTGCAATCATCCTTACTTGTTGCCTCATGGGGTGATAGCGTAATTCAAAGTTTTAATCTTATTTCAAAAGACGGTTCTTTTACTGCAAAGCCCTTTACATTTATAGAAGGAAAAAGGAACTTTGCCCCTGTTGATATCGCAATTGACTCCAAAGGTGGACTGATCATCTCAGACTGGGCAAGCTTGGCATATCCAGTACATGGAAAAGGGAAAATTTGGAGGATTTCTCCGCCTAAAAATGATAAGCAAAAAGTTCAAAACAATGATCAAATTCAATTACTCAACTCACCTTATGTAAATATTAGAAATAAAGTTGCTTCAGAAATTGTATCTAGCTCGGATAATATCATTGGCTATTTAGAAAACAAAAATATCAAGGATATTGCAAGGCCAAACATCTTATGGGCCGCAGCAAATATTAATCATCCACAACTAAAAAATTTATTGATGAATTCATTAAAGAGCAAAAATGAATTAATAAGGTCATTATCAGTAAACATAATGCTTGAGAAAAATCTTACTGATGATGAAAATTTTTATTTAAATCTTTTCCAAAATGACCCATCCATCCATGTGAAAAGAAAATCTATTTACGGATTAAAATCACATGAACACTATAAAATCCTATCACCTTATTTTAAAGAAAAACAACCCTTTATACATACAGCGATTATTGAAATATTTGGAAAACCCCATAATATTAATATGTTATTAGAGTTTGCGGAAAGCAACGATTCCAGTGATCGCTTAGGTGCACTCTTATGTTTAAGGCGTGCTGGTGCAGATTTATCCTATAACATAATGAAAAAATACCTTTTTGATCCTGATTATACAAATCGTCAGGTAGCTTTAAGATGGATATCTGAAGACCGACTGGTTCAATTTAGAGATATCGTAGAAGAATCTTTCATTTCATTGAACGATATCAATCAAAAAATATTTGATGCATACTTGGTAGCATTTCAGTATTTAGATGGTAAATGGGATCCTGTAATTCCGCGAATGGGTCCTGAAGCTGCAGATTGGGGTGACGAAAAGGCCACTCCCCACTTTGCAGAAGGGGATGTCTCTTGGCAGAGAAGTCCTTACAAAAGACAACCTTTTTTATTTAAAGCACTTGGTAATAAAAATTTTAGCTCAAACCTAAAAGCTCGGGCTCTTGCAGCAATGGACCCATTCCATGCTGATCTTACAGTTCCTTTTTTAATGCAATTATTTAATAATGGAGAAGAAGATTTACGGATAGAAGTATTAAGGACGCTTAGCGTGCGAATCACTGATCCAGAGGCATGTAAAACAGTTCAAAAAATTGCTAAAAATAAAAGTTATAGTATTAACACTCGGCTCGAAGCAGTCTCTGCTCTTGGAAGTAGTGCGAGCGTTAATCAAATCAGTAAAAATTCACTGCTACAAATATTATCTGATAACAAAGAAAATACTAATATCAAAACCGAGGCATACAAAAACCTTATTTCTTTTTCAGCAGATCTAGATAGCGATCAGTACAATATAAAGAAAGAAAAGAGTCCAGTTTCGCTTGCTGAATGGCGGACACACGGAAATCAAGCCGGCGATGAGAAAGCTGGATCTAGAATCTTTTTTAGCAGCAGATATCAATGCGGAAGCTGTCATAGGGTTGATGGAAGAGGTGGGATTTACGGACAAGATCTCTCTAAAGTAGGAATGAATGCAAATAGAAGCAGAATTATTGAAAGCATTTTAAAGCCCAGCGATATTATCTCTCCGGAATATGTCGGTTATGAAGTTACGACCAAAGAAGAGGAAACCTACGTAGGCAGAGAAGATAAAGATCATGATTCCAAATATCATTTATCTATGATTTTAGCAAATGGAGAACGAAAAATGATTCGCTACACAGAGATAGAAGAACAAAAAATATTGAATCACTCTTTGATGCCCTCAGGCTTATATGAGGCAATGTCACCTACTGAGTTCAGGGATCTTGTGGAATTTCTTTCAAATAGAAAGGATTAGCAAAAATTTTATGCTTACTAAAGATCAATACGAACAATTGGAAGAATATCTAGAAACAATACTTGAGTTATATACTGCCGAAGAATATGAAGAATATGTTGAAAATATCGTCTATAACTACTGTAAAAATAGATTCGGTATTAGTGATAGAAAAACCTGTGTTGACGCATTTTACACCATAGTAAATAAAACTGATAGGTAATATACCGAACCGGCCTGTCAAATAATTAAACTATCTATTTTTCTATTTGAGCCTCCCGCTTAGCCTGTGGCTTTACTTTTTTAATTAAATCTTCAGAAAGAGCATGTTGTAATTTCATCCAAAAGGCAGAATTTTCATGTTGCATATTTTTTAACCGTTCACTTCGCCAAGATATAAAGATTAATTCATTATCAGCGTAAACATCTGCAGATGCGGGTTCACCAGATAAAAAACTTATTTCTGCAATAAAAGCGCCTCGGCCAAGTTTTGCTATGGGTCTTTCGTTAACTTTTACAGTTGCTTCTCCTGATAAAACTAATAAAAGATTATTTTGATTTTCACCAGAATGAATCAAGTAATCATTTTTGACAGATTTTATGTTACCCATATTCCAAAAGTAGAGGAATTCTCTGGTTGTCAAATTTTTAAAAATATCTTCATATAAATCTCTAATTTCATCAGGAATGAGCTTAGGACGCCTGTCTAAAACTATTTTTATAATATTATAAACATTTACGATTACAAATATGGCAGTCCAAAAAGCGGCGGATTGATTTCCTGCATGAAAATAGTGATATGTGAACAAGGATATTTGCGCAGCAGTCAGAGTAGTCCGGAGCCATAATACCTCTCTAATAGCGAGTGCAACAAAGGTTAACGCATAACCAATATTTAATATAACGACTGATTGTTCCATTAATTTTTTGTCAAAAACTAGTGTTTTACTAAAAAGTATCAAAAAAAAACCCCGCTATAACGGGGTTTAAAGATGTGAGTGAACCCTTGGTTCAGGTGGTAATCCGAGGTAAGGGGGATGCGGAGTCCCACATTGACACCCGTTCCGTCGAATTCACCCACAAATCTTAAAATTTTGATCTTCCGACGTGCTATATCTTAAATAATTTTTAAACAGATAAAAACAAAAACTCCAATTTTTTGTATTAATTTTTTTTTTTCAGTTTCTAGAAAATTTATTGACTAGCTATCCAGTATTTTGATGAGCTCTACTTGAAAAATTAGGCAACTATTTGCAGGTATAGTGGGAGTGCCTCTACTGCCATAACCTAATTTTGGATGAATGTAAAATTCAAACTTGCTACCAGCATTCATAAGCTGAAGTCCTTCTGTCCAGCCTTTTATAACCCTATCTAATGCAAACTCTGCCGGCTCACCCCTGGAAATTGAGGAATCAAACACATTTCCATTCAATAACCTGCCCTCATAGTGAACTCGAACTTTATCTTTCGAAGAAGGGGAATTGCCATTCCCTTGCTTAATCACTTTATATTGCAACCCAGATGGCGTCTCTTTAACATCAGCATTATCTATCTTATTTTTTTTGAGAAATGTATCAGCATCCTCCATATTTGTCTTAGCGGATTCGACCTCTTTTTCACGTATTGACCTTTGCAAAGCCATCATTGCATTTCTTTTTTCATTTTGTCCAAGTTTTAAGTCACTTTTTTGATAAGCATCTAAAATACCTGTAATAAATGAGTTGTACTCAATTTCAATATTCTGTTTTTTTAGGTTTTCACCTATATCTAAACCAAGCGCATAGCTCATGGTATCTGCTTTTGTTCCAAGTTGCTCCACAGGGCGCAATTCCTGCGCTGAACCACATCCAAAAATAATTAATAAGATTAGACTAAAGATTAAATTTTTCATTATAAGATTTCCAGTATGATTATAAATGTTCAGGAGGATTTTGTTATTGAAATTAATTATTTTTAGAATCAGAGAAAAGGATGTATGAACCAACTCCAATTGCAATTATAGCTAAAAATATAAAAGGGTGTTGTGTTAAGAAAGTCAAAATTTTGGTTATGAAACTAATCGCAATCATAGCCAATCCACCAAAAATAAGATACCAACCGATTTGTTTTTTGCTAGTCTTCACATCTAAAAATAATATGTTGAATAGAATATTCCATAAATTATATTATGTTTCATATCAATTATTAGGTATTATAAGGAAAGATTCTCAAAGTGGTAATTAAACCCAAAGCAAATTTTTCTATCCGTTCCTTTGTAGGCGGATACGATAAAAATTTTACCTATGTCATTACTTGCATGCAATCAAGAATTCAAGTTTGTGTTGATGCATCAATAAACCTAAAGGTTCTTAGTCCGCATATTCATGATAAAATTACAGCTGTTTTAATAACTCATAGTCACAAAGATCATATTGCATATCTAGATCAATACAAAAATTCTTACCCAGACTTGGTTGTTATTTCGCATCCTGATAATCCGACTTTAGGTATGAATAAAAATGTCAATTCAATTCAGCATGACCAGAGTTTCAGAATTGGAGCCCTAAATTTTAGATCTCTACATACTCCGGGTCACTATTTTGATTCAATATGTTATTTAATGGAATCAGTCCTATTTACAGGTGATACAATTTTTGTTGGTCGCACAGGCCGCGTTACTAGTGATAGGAGTAGTATTGAACAACTCTATAAATCAGTCTATGATATCATTTTGCAACTTCCACAAAATATCAGAATTTATCCAGGCCATGACTATGGGAAAAAACCTACACTATCTTTGGAAGAAAATGTTAGGCTAAGTAATCTACTTCAAGCCACTGACCTTGATGATTTTAAAAGAAAAATGGAAGAATACGAACTTAACCGGAAATCTAGTTACTGATAAAATAATGATCAGTTGAATAATGAACCTGGTATATCGTAACCCAAAATTAAAAAAGGCTGTCATCGCTTTACATGGTTGGACAGGAAATAAAAATTCACTGCAACCAATTGCAAAAGTACTTAATATTCAAAATACGGAGTGGTTTTTCCCTGAAGGACCCTACAGAGCCTCAATAGGAGGTTTTAGTTGGTATGATGGCAACGAAAAGTCGGGATGGACTTGGGATAAATCTTTTAATATTTTATCTGATTTAGTAACAGATTTAATTTTTCAAGGATTTCCTAGAAAGTATATATTTTTGCTTGGTTTTTCCCAAGGGGCCTGTTTTTGTATGGATTTTATGATACGTCAAAATTTTTCAATAGGAGGTATAATTCCTATTGCAGGATTTATACGCTATAAAAAATCTTTTAATCGAAGATCAAATAGCAACAGCAAAAAAACTCCCGTGCTCTTAATCCATGGGGAAAAAGATGGCACAATCAATCCCGATGAGAGTAAAAAATCATTCGAAATGTTTAAGTCTAATGGATATAAAGTGCAATTACATTTGTTGGAGAATGGACATAAAATTTCAATTCAGGCAGGGTCAATAATTGAAAAATTTATGTTTGCATGAAAAATTCTAACCTAATTTAACATTAGTTGCTTTATCTCCTTTCATATCAAAATCAATATCAAATGATACTGTCTGTCCGGGTCTCAACCCTCTATTTTTTAAATGTTCCCGAAGTCCAGAAACATGTACAAAATAATCATCCCCGTTTTGACCTTTTATAAAACCAAAACCTTTTTCTGTATCATATTCTTTTACTATTCCTTTTTTCATTTATTTAATCCCTTTTTTTCTTCATTCTTTGGATTGAAATCTAATGAGACAGAGTTTACGCAATATCTTAATCCTGTTGGCTTTGGACCATCATTAAAAACATGACCCAGATGCCCATCGCATTTTTTACAAATGATTTCTGTTCGACTCATTCCATGACTATGGTCTGGTTTTTGATCAATTTTTTCAGGAATTGCTTCAAAAAAAGCTGGCCATCCACAACCAGAATTATATTTTGTCTCAGAAACAAATAATTGGTTACCGCAACCAGCACATGAATAGGTACCTTTCTCAAAATAATTATCATATTTACCTGTAAAAGCTCTTTCTGTTCCCTTTTCGCGCAGTATTCTATACTCTTCAGGTGAAAGAGTGTTTCTCCATTCCTTCTCAGTTTTTATAATTTTTTCTTTTTCCATAGTATACTCCTTTGTCTGACACAAAATATGTCCAGTAATAAAAAAAAATAAAATACAAAACCTCATCTTTTACTTTTAATTAGGTTGATTCTCTTTTATCATAATAATTTAAAACACTGGATGCAGCTACCCCGATGGAGACAAAATAAATACCCCCTGCAATTTCATCTGGAATGCCTAACACTCTTTGTCCCACAATTACTAAAAAACCTGCTAATCCCATCCATATTAATAACATAAAAAACTTTTTCATTTAAGGATAAATTATAGATGTGTTGTCCAAACCGCAAAATAATAGCTAAGCATTCCTATTAGTAATACTATAATTATAGTTCTAATTAATATCTTCTTCAACCAGTTAGAATCCTTAAAAATTATTTATTCTTTTTTCAATTGACTGTGATAACTAAAACACCAAGAAATATTCCTAATGCATCTGCAATCAAGTCGCGTCTACTAATGAAACTCCCTATTTTTTGATCCCATAATTCCTTTACTATTCCGTTAGTAGCCGATACAATAATGCCTACAGGTAAAGCAGAATCTTTTGTCACATCTAATTTATTTTCAAGAATATATTGGGTACTTAGAACCAGTGAAAAACTAATTCCTAGATGTAGTACCTTATCGTATGCTATCCAGGGATCGTGCATTTTTTCAGCAGCTAGACTATCCTGGATTATATTTAAATTACCAAAAAGTATACTAGGTAGTATAAATGGAATTATGCTATTCTTAGTAGTAATCAATTTGGTTTATTGTTAATTATTTTTTCAATTTTTCCCATTACATCTTCATCTAAGATTGAGGAGTATTGATTTGTTTCAAGATTTTGGTTTAATTGCTCTATTTTAGATGCTCCCAAAATCACAGTGCTGACGTTTGGATTTTTTAGACACCAACCCAATGCCATATTGACAAGTGGGATACCAGCCTCTTTTGCAAGCAAGCTTAGTTTGAATACTTTTTCATGGTATTGAACGAATTCTTCAGATTCAAACCTTTCTTTTATGAACTTATAATTTTCAAGACTTGTTCGGGTATCCGGTGGCTCACCATTAATATATTTCCCAGTCAATAATCCTGAACACAATGGACTCCAAATTGTTGTACCAATCTTTTCTTCTTTAAAAAGCTCAGTGTACTCTTTTTCCATTTTTGTCCTGTTAAACATATTGTACTCAGGCTGTTCCATTGTAGGTGGAGTTAACCCATAGTTTTTTGCTATGAGATAAGCTTCTCTAATATCTTCAACTGACCATTCAGAGGTTCCCCAGTAACAAATCTTTCCCTGAAGAATCAACGTATGCATTGCCCTAACCGTTTCTTCAATGGGAGTATCTGGATCAGGTCGATGGCAAAAATATAGATCCAAATAGTCTAACTGCAGTCTTTTCAAAGCAGAATGGCAAGCATCAATTATATGCTTGTGACTAAGACCTCGTTGGGTTGGTTTTTTACCACCCCAAAAAACTTTACTGGATATGATATATGTATCGCGTGTAATTCCAAGTCCTTTAAGCGCCTTTCCCATTATAATCTCGGATTCACCACTCGCATAAGCTTCTGCATTATCAAAAAAATTTACTCCTTGATCAAATGCTGATTTCATTAGACTAGTAGCCTCCTCAACAGCTAATTGAAAAGAAAAAGTGACCCATGATCCATAGGAAAATTCACTTACTTTTAATCCTGACTTACCAAGTCTTCTGTAATTCATGATTTATGCTCCACAATCATAAAAATAATCTTAGATCTACATGCGTAGATTACAAATTAAAAATATATTATAATGCACTTTTTCATAACTAATTTAGATTTACAATTAACTAAGCTAGCCGCTAAGATTTTTATAAAAACAAATCATTGATAAAAGTCTTTTTAGTAAATTCGTGTTATTTGAATAATCATGATATGATAAATAACCAAGTCATAAAAAATCGGATTTTTTATTTATTTTTAATACTTTATAGTTGTGGTTACAATCATGAACCTGTAATTCTTAGTTTAGTTGCTGATCCTGCAAAAACACCTCCAGGAGGTATCATCAACCTAACATGTAATGCCAATGACGATGAAGGAGCTGATAAACATAAGAAAGATAAACTAACTTACCTCTGGGATTCCACTGCAGGTACTATTACTGTTGATTACGGCGGTTATACTGCCTCTTGGACAGCGCCTGATAAAAGAGGTATTTATTCAATTTCATGTATTGTGGAAGACCAGAATAATGGTAGCGATATTGCGATGGTAAATGTAATTGTAGAATGAAAATAACTTTTAATGCATATTTTTTATTTTTATCCATAGTTTTCATTTGGAGTTGCCAAAATCTCAACGGACCTGTCGAAATTTTATCCCTTAGTGTAAGCGATTCTACAGTTGAAGCTGGCGATCGAATTTTATTAAAATGTGTTGCAAAAGATCAAGAATCAGATCCTCTTGCTTATTCTTGGGAGACGTCAAGTGGAACCATAATGGCTATGAAAGATTCTGCAATTTGGACTGCCCCTATCGAAAATGGTATTTATTTTATTTCATGTCGGGTAACGGACAATTATGGATCCTCAGACATTGCAACAGTAGCAATCGATGTTTCTCCCTCAAATCCGGTCCCGGTTACTGGTCTAGATTGGACAATATCCGACAATGGATTATTGAATGGGTCAAATTCCTCAAATGTAAATAAAACAGGAGAGTCTGGCTTTTGGGATGGCTCTCAAAATAATGCAGATTATGGATGGAACATAACAGAGCAAGAAAAAACAGAGAACTCTATTACTCAATCTTTACAATTTAAGATTGAGGATAGCGCAAATTGTAACGGTGATAACTCCAATGTGCAAAGAGGAAAAGCCACAGCAAATATTCAAGTTACCGGATCTGACCCAATTACCCTTGAAATTGATTTTTCAGGATTTGGAGAAGCCGAAGCATCTGATTATGAGCTAATTGAATTTAAACTGGATGGAATTGTTATCGGGGATGGACATGCGCCGGGTGGTGGATTAGGCTGTTCTTCAGCGCCAGTGATTGTAAACCCGTCGGACCCAAAACTGCTAGATCCTGGTCCTCACACTCTTATAATAAAATTTACAACAAACGATAACTTATTCCACCAAAATGCGTACTATAAAATCACATTGAAATTGACTGCAAATTAAATCCTAGACTTATCTTTGTAATAATTACGTCCCAGTTAATGTCGCACCATTATTTAAACCATTTTTACCATTATCTGATGCATCGTCGGCGTTATTTTCAAAAGGCCAATATCCCTTAAGATCCCCACTTAAAAAATTACTAACATCAAAATTTCTGCCCTGTATGAACAAGGATCTGATCTGATTGATATCTAGAGTCACACTCCATACTGAAACCTGATCAATAAGCCCATTCATGTAATTTATATCCCCTTCGATTCTGCCTATATCCATATCAGAAATATTAATACCTGTGAATGTTGTAACAACCATATGATACCAAACATTTGTTGATGACAATGTTTGCTCCCCAGAAATAGCATCAATATAATATGTCGGTGAATCAATATTATTTGCAACTACCTCGCCATTGACCACCCTTATGTAGTCATTGCCATTTAAATCAATTACATTATCTATGTTTAACGTAATATTATCCACTCTGATCCAGCATGAAATTGTTTTTACACCGTCAAATACGTTTCCGATATCAACATAATCATTACTTCCATCAAAAGATAGTGCGTAATTATCAGGGTTAGTGATAATCCATTTCATGCTAAAAAGAGCATTCCCAAAAGACCCGATAGATGTAACAGAATTTGTTTTGCTGGAACCATTGTGGATTCCACTTTGGCTACCGGAGGCTTGAAATGTACCCGAAGAAAATATATAATTAGTTGGTCCAATAATTTGTTCAGCAAATCTATCATTGGCAAGCATCTCCATTCCTGAATAAGATAACCAGTAAACATTTTTAGCTGAAAATGAATCTGATTGATTTGCTAAAAAGTTTGTCACCCTCTCAGACATAAAACTTATCATTACTGTTAAAATTAAAACAGTCACCATTGCAAAGACACTTATGAAAACCCCTTTAAAAGATCTCTTTAAACGGTTCATAACTCTAATTGATTTTTATCATAATGGACAAAGGTTGTATAGGATTGTGTATTCTCACCTCTTAGTAAATCAAATGTGAGCTCAACACCCACAATTGTTGCATCTGTCGGTGATGGGAGAGTTTGGTTTCGATTGTCTTTGTAGACAAATTTCCCATTAATAACCCCACTTAAGAGAACTCCATTTACTGTATTACCTGAAAGTGTTCTAGAACATTTTATTGTGCTATCTATAGTGCTTATTTGATAAATATATTCTGCGCCATTTAAATAATTAGTAAAACTAAGTTGGGTTGTAGTTAAACTTCCGTTTGTGAAAGAAGAGCAACCATTAACATGCATCATAAAACTTCTTTGCGCATACTCCGCATCTTTGTTCATGTCTATAATGCTGTTAGTATAAACTAAATTCATCATTGACCCTCTGGCCATCAACCCAACTGCAGACATCACAATTGAGGCTAATACCATGGCCGCTATCATCTCGATTAAGGTAAATCCTTTAGTTCCCATATGGCGAAAAATTCAAAGTATAACCCTGATCAGACTTCGCTGACTTAATAGCATCTAACTGTGTTGAATCCGATGTGCCGGGGATACCTACTTTTATGGTAATTTGTTTAAAATCAGAGGGTGGCCCAGAATCAATAAAGCTGATTGGATCAGTATTTGAATTTAAGGAAATGTATTTCACTGTAATTCTGCCGCCTAAACCGCTAAAATTGTTACTGTTAGCGTCTAACCCTTCATAATCACTATCCACAAAAGAGACTCCATTAAAATCATCTACATCATCAAAAAGGGACCATTGGTTCTCAGTCTCCGAACCCAAAAAGGTTGACCAACTAGTTACCCATGAAGCACCATTTATCCCCCCGTGTGACATGGAGGAACTATGATCAAAGGCTATGGATCCCTTACCAGCATTCATACGTAAATATACTTTTAAGCTTGAATCTAAATAGGGATTAGAGATCCTGGTTCTATGGTAGTTTAAAATCTCTTCCGCAGTCCTAACATCATTCCAGATTCGAACTTCATCAATACTCCCCTCAAAGTATCCATGTGAATAACTCCCAGTTTTAAAAGAGCGACCTATTTGAATATCATAAGATGTTATACTATTTACATCAGTGTTTATGGCTGCATCTAATAAACCATCTACATAAAGACGAAGTGTCGTCATATCATATGTAGCCGCTACATGGTGCCACTTTCCATCATTCACAGTTTTAGATGATTTAACCCCCCATGGAGCAACATTGTGTGAAACCCTAAATTCCCCTGTTGATATAATTCCAGCATTAAGTGATCCACCACCGCCACGCTCAAACTTAGTCAAAATTCTCTGTTCCCTTGAATCTAGAGAAGTTTTAATCCAAGCCTCAATTGAGTAGTTTGACGTAAAATTAAAAATATTTCCTAGATTTACATAATCATTGACACCATCAAACGATAAAGAATAATCACCCTTTTCATTACCCCTCTCGTCAAAGTCCTGAGCCATAATACGCTCCATTGTGGAATGAGCTAAGTTACTTGATTGAGATAAAGAAATAGCAGATGTTGCATAATTACTTATATTAGCATAAGCGCGAGTAATCTCTATAAAAGCTATAGAAATAATCACCACAGCTAATAAAATTTCTGTAACCGCATACCCATCTGAGGAAGAATATTTATTGAACATAAATATACCCTGTTGGCGATACAATATAAATTTTTCGATCCCCACCGTTTATATTGATAATTCCATTACTATTGGTTTTTGGTTCACCAAGAATATTGAATTCCAAATTCCCGCTATCAAAGCCTGATATAGATGATATATCTATATAGCTCGGTAAAATAAATGTATTAGATGCCTCGTTTGGAATTATAAGTGCATCCTGACTAGTTTTATAATAAAATGTATAAGATTCATCACCAGTATTTATAAATAAATGAAAAGGCTCATTTTTCGCCATACAGTAATCTCGAGCATTTTCTAATTTTTTCACCATAACCTCTAGCTCTTCATTAATATTTAGCCACTCATTATAATTACTATAGGTAGAAACAACAGAGGTGCCTAAAATACCCGCGATTACCATAATCGCAATCAATTCAATCATTGTAAAGGCAGTATATGTTTTGTACATGAAAATTACAGATATATCTGTGTAGTTTTATTTATGCTCTGACATCAATCTAGAAAAATTTTATTTTCGAATTAACTAGAAGTAAAACTTAACTCAGGTATTTGTTCATCACTCCCTGGCAAAAGTACAAGAGTTCCGTCAATAATTTTAATCCCAATAAATATATTTAATGATCCGTTCTTATCTGCATCCTTGTAAGCTGATAAATGATATCCATTTTTGTCGATACCTTTAGCCTCACCTGATTTTGTAGTTATGGGTGCATAGTATATAAAGTAAACATCATCAAAATTATTGCCTTCTCCACCAAGTACTTGAGGTAATCCATTTGAAAAATAAGCAAAAAGAATGGCATTGGTTTTTTTATGCTCTTCCCTTACTGCAGGACCATTTGCAAAAGTATTTTCAATCACAATCTGCGCCCATCTTTTTTCATCATAGTCAACAATCCATTTTTTTAGATATTTATTACCATCAGTTTTCCAGCCTTTGAACTCTTCAGGCTCTGGAAAACTATGTACGCTTTTTTTTAACTCTCCTTTAACAATCTCGTCTTTTAATACCCCAGAGAGGGTTAGCTTTGACTTGCTATTATTCTGCAGTGGGGCATCCAAATGATTCTTTATTGATCGAAACATTTCTTCAACAACTTTGTAATGATCTTGTCGCTCACCGCATGAGGTAAATTTCACAGCGAATAAAATTAAACAAATGTATGATTTTCGTTTTAAATATTTTTTATTCAAAATGTTTTCAAGCTAATGACTTATTAAATAACAAAAAAACGCCGATATTTATCGGCGTTTTTTTGTTATTTAATTTTTTATACAATTAGTTAATCTGCAGCTTTTGCACTCATATGCCAATATTCATCAGATACAATAGCATCGCTGTTTAGTGTTGCTGCAACTCCTACAGCAGCCTGAGCAGCTGAGCCGTTACCATTCGATATTGCTCCATTGTAGGCGTGGTTTTGGTTATCATCATGCCAGAGTGATAATGTGTATCCATCATATTGAACTCCACCATCTGTACCATCTAAGGTGGTAATGGGTGCATACACGATGTAGAAAACATCTTCTTGACTTGTATTTGCTGAACTACCTGGTGGATCAATATCTACTGCTGATCCTCCATTGCCAACAGATGCTGGTATTCCATGGGGGAAATAACCAAAAACTGCAGCTGCTACGGCATTATCAGTTGCATTCGCATTGGTGACATGGTTGTCATACTGCCATTGCACCCAATATTCCTTATCATAATCCTCGATCCATGAATCAAGATATTCATTTATAGTTGCACTTGAAATTACAGGATACTGCTTCATCCTAGTTCCTGTCATTGATGCTTTGACCGCTTGATTATTTACTGCATTTTTAATGGCTCCGTACATGGTCTGTGCATTAGACTGGTAGGCACCTGCAGTTAGACTTCCAATTGCCGGAATGATAACTGCGGCAAGAATACCAAGAATCACCATTACAGCAATTAACTCAATCAGTGTAAAACCACTCTGGATTGATTTTTTTATTTTATTCATTTTCTTCCTCGGATTTATTTTGAAAACATATAACAAGATAAATGTTAAAGATAAATTTAACAAAATATTTTAAATATATCTATGGGGAGTATTATGTTGCAAATTAATTATTACTTCTATTAAAAATAACTAACTGTTTATTCAAGAGTTAAAACTGAACCTTTTACATCATGTTTATCATATTTTGAACCATTGGCATGAAAACAGCCAAAACAAAAAGGCCAACAAATGCAGTTATAATAAGGGTCAGAACAGGCTCCATTGATCCCATGACTGCATCCATCTTATCATCCAATTCAGCTGTAAAGTATTCAGCCAAAGAATCAAGCATTAAAGAAAGCGCACCAGTACGCTCTCCTATATTTATCAGACTAGTAGCCATTTCAGGCATATACTCAGCCTCCAACGAAACGCTTAGCGGGACACCCTCTAAAACTCTCCTTTTTGCAAGATTCAAATCTTTTTCAAATATTTTATTATCAACAGTGTCTGCAGCAATTTCAAGTGCATTTTCAATTTTCACACCACTAGCGACCAATGTCCTAAATATTTGGCCAAAGCGAGCGACAATGCCCGCCTGAATTAGACTTCCCAATTTTGGTATATTCAATTTTAATCGATCCCAAAATAGTCTGCCGGGTGAGGTATTAATCGCATATTTCAAAATAGCAAAAATAGTAATAAGTCCAAAAACAGTAATAATAACATACTGGCTCAAAAAATCCCCAAGTCCAAGCATAATTTTTGTTGGTAAAGGTAGTTCGGATGGAGACATATTTGAAAAAAGTGTTTTTGCCATCTTAGGCATGACTACTGTAATCTGGACGTATCCTGCGATAAACAGGGCTACAATTACAAAAGTAGGATACCTTAATGCTTTTTTTATTTTTTTTTGAGTTTCCATGTTTCGGTTTACAAAATCTTGGATCTGATTGAATATATTTGGTAGCTGTCCACTCGCTTCACCCGCACGTACCATATTAACATAAAAATTATCAAATACTTCTGAATTGTTCGCCATCGCATTTGATAATGATTCTCCTTGTGAAACTGATGACCTAAGATCTTGAACAACGTTTTTTAATTTTTCACTAACAACAGCCCTCTCCAGCGCATCTAACGCATCGAGTAAAGCTATACCTGTACTTAGCAATAACTCTAATTGTCTAGTGAAAATATTCAACTCTTTGATCGATAATTTTTTGCTTGGTCCAAGCCCAATTTTTTTTAAGTAAGGGTCAATGTTCATTTCCAGATTAAGGCTAGATTTTTTTACGGCCTTAATCAAGCGTTCATTTCTTTGGTCAAGTAAACGATGTATTTCAATAATTGAAGGTGCTGTAATGTTGCGTTGATCTACTTCTCCACTTGCGTCCATTATCTGGCAATTAAACAAAGGCATTAGAGGACCCTTGAAATTTCTTCAATTGATGTACTACCCTCCCGAACAAAATCATGTCCAGCATTTAATAGAGTCCTCATACCTTGTTTAATAGCCAATCTATTTATATCCTCTGAACTAGCACCAACCTTTACAATTTCATTTATTTCTTCTGTAGGTACCAATAGCTCATAGAGACCCGCTCTACCGGCATACCCAGCAGTACAATTATCACAACCTTTCTCTGATGCCTGGTAAAAATTTCCATTAAATTCTTCCATTCCTATGGTATCAAGTTCAGCAGATGTTGCTTTATGTTTGATCTTGCATTTATCACAAAGACGCCGAATAAGTCTTTGAGCTAAAATTCCTCTTATAGTTGTAGTTAAAAGAAATGGGTCTGTCCCCATGTCGACCAGCCTTGTATATGTTGATGCTGCATCATTTGTGTGTAGAGTACTAAAAACAAGATGTCCTGTTAAGGCCGCCCTTACAGCCAATTCAATAGTCTCATTATCCCGCATCTCACCAACCATGATTATATCAGGATCCTGTCTTAGCATTGATCTTAGTGCTGCTGCAAAAGTCATGCCTGCCTTTTCATTAACTTGCCCTTGTATTATACCCGACAGTTGATATTCAATTGGATCTTCAATTGTCATGATATTCTCGCCGATTGAATTAACCCTACTTAGGGTCGCATACAAAGTGGTGGATTTACCGCTTCCCGTTGGCCCCGTAACTAAAACAATCCCGTTACCACTGTGATATACTTCTTCCCATATTTTTAGCGTACTTCTATTGAATCCAAGTTTATTTAGATTGGTGATCCCTTTGGATTGGTCTAAAACTCGCATTACAACTTTTTCACCATAAGGAGTTGGATAGGTAGAAACCCGTACATCTACAGGCTTCCCAGCCATTACTTCTTGTTGGAATCGACCATCCTGAGGTTTTCTTGACTCTGCAATATCAATCCCAGCTTGGATCTTAAATCTAGAAACAAGACCAGCAGATTTATCCGACGGAAGAGAGAGAACTTCTTCTAAGATCCCATCTTTTCTAAATCGAACACGTAATTTTTCAACCCCAGGTTCTATGTGGATATCACTTGAACCAGTATTAACAGCTTCCAACATAATATTTTCTGCGATTTTTATATTTTCTTCACTATCTTCTTCCCCGTCAGATTCTGATGGCTCAGTTAAAGAACCCATAAATGCAGAGCCAGATGAATAATGGTTCTGCTGAGCTTCGAAAATTTTTTTCTCAGAGGCAATTACCACCTGTATTTCTTTTCTTGATATTTTTTTTAACCGATCGATTAATCCTATATCCATTGGACTTGATGTTGCTATTGTCAGAGTATTGCCAATTAAAAAAAGAGGTATAACTTTCATTTCAGTGGCTTGATCTTTATTAATTATTTCAAGAGCTTCATCCGAGCAAGTAAAATAGTTTAAATCAACCTTAGGCATATATAATTGAATAGCTAATGCGCTGAGAACATCATCTTCATTTAAAAAACCCAATTGGATGCATGCATCACCAAAATGGCATCTATGCTCAGTTTTAAAATTAATTACCTCATCTACCTGTTCCTGCGTGAGCATGCTTTCATTAACTAATATTTGACCCAAACTTCTATTCATTTTTCAGATTAAGCTTCCGCAGGATTATTTACCATAATCAAATTTATTAATTCCTCTGCAAGTTGATCGAGTATTATAGGCTTTCTTAGAAAAAGATCTGCTCCTGCTTCCTGCGCTTTCATCACTTCTTCTTTCTTGTCATCAGAAGAAACGAAAACAATAGGAACTTTTTCAAAACGCTGATCAATTTTTACTAACTTACAAATTTGGAATCCATCTAAATTATTTTGGACTGTGTCAAGCATTACCATTGCAGGATTTGTTTCAACAATTTGCCTATAACCTTCAACTCCATCAATAAATGAAATCACCTCAATACCCAGTTGCTTAAAATAGTTCTCAACCGAGGAAATAAAAACATCATCTTGATCTATAATTAGAATATGATTGCCTTTCATAATATCTTATGTTGATGAAGAAATAACAGTAGGTGTTATAAAAATTAATAATTCTCGTTGCTCACGTTCAGTATTTCTATATCGAAAAAGCTTTTTTATAAAAGGAAGATCTCCAACATAAGGTAGCTTTGACATACTTTCCAAGTCATTATCAAAAATTAAGCCCCCGATTAATAGAGTCTCACCATCTGCAACTCGTACATTTGTATTTGTTTGTCTTGTAGAAACCATCGGCCTTTTATCAGCTCCTACATATCCTGCAATCGCTTGAACAATTGCGTCGATTTTCATAGAGATGACTCCTTGTGGGTTAGCCCGTGCAAGCACATTTAGAGAAACATTTACACTCTGATCCTGGTAGGTATATGGGTTCGATCCAAATACACTTCCCTCACCCTGAGGAACAAGGATTGGAATTGTAGTCCCAACTACTATATTTGCAGCAGAGTTACTCATAGTTGTCACTTGTGGCTCTTGTAGAAGCTTTGTGTCCCCATCATTTGCCAAAAGATCAAGCATTGCTGATACAACAGGTGCACTAAGTGTGGCAAAACTCATAGTCTCTCCTGGAAAATTTACTTTACCTAAATTTATCGAAGATGAAGTATCTGCTTCACCACCTCCTGGAATATACATTGTCTCTCTTAAATTCCAATTAATTCCAATGGTTTCATCGTGTTTTAATGTTGTTTCAATAAATTTAACAGCAATGTTAATTTGCTTCCCCTCAACGTCTAGTGATTTAATTATTTTATCAATTATATCGAAATTATTTGGAACATCTGTAATTAATAGTATGTCTTGTTCTCCACCTGACTCTTCTGAGGACTGAGTTGAGGAAAGTGCTTTAACTCTTCCCCTGGAACTAAGAGCCTCTTTAACAGCATCTGTTGCTGTGCTTCCCTTAATGTAGTTCAATCGATAAATCCTTGTGTACAGCTCGCCGCTCATCACCCGTTGACTAGTCATGGGTTGAACGATAATAATATTTTCTTGTAAAAACCACTCATATTTATTGACATGCAATATAGCATCAAGGGCTGTTTCTAGTGTCACATCCTCAAGGCTAAGACTAACTTGCCCTTTGATATCTCCACTCATAATAAGGTTGAGATTATCCTGCGACGCTAGCAGTCTGATAACATTCACTAGTTTCGCATTACGAAAGTTCATTGAAACTCTAGATTCAGGAAGCCTTGTAGTGGGAAAAACATATTTTGGCACTGGTTTCTCAGGTTTACCCTTTTCCCAAATTACTTTTAATTTATATTTTGGTGACTTAGGGCTCGCTGGCTCGAGCTTTAGATTGTAAACAGGAACTCTTGTAAAACCCATTTTTATTTGTAAGGTATTTTTTATTTCAAGCTGATTATTATTTCTAGGAACGCTCAAAACATACTGAAAAAGTGGGCTATGGGAACTTTTTTTTGTGAAATTCCCTCTCTCCCACTTTACCTTATCAAGCGAGATTGTCACGCTCGGTGGTGCAAATGTTTCGTTTGTGACATAGTGTATATTTGAATTACTGAATTCCAATACAAGCACAAAATTATTATCTTCTTCTGTTGTGTATATATCCAGTAACTCAGTTGATCTTTTGATCAAACTTTTTTTGGTCTCCGCAGGTGCCTCAGATTTACTCCCAGGAATTTTCCACTGTCCGAAGACCAAGGATGTGCTAATTAGAAAAAATATAGCTTTATTTATTAGTGTTTTATTTTCCATTTATTCTTCCAGTTTTAAAGTTACTCGATGCTTGTTACGCTTTAATAATACTCGATTCTCATTTATATCGGCGACAAGGAAACCTTGAACACGCTCTCCCTTTAATGCGATATCATCGTTGATAATTGCCTTAAAGCCATTCTCAAAACGGGTAATACCTGTTAATTTAAATCTATTATTATAGATATTACTTCGATCATGAAAAATATCGTTACCCCATTTATCAACAGATATTGATAATAGTTGAGGAGCAGAATAATCCAATACTCCTAATTTTTCTTCTTCGGGCTTTGAACTTGAAACATTTGTACTTTGTATCATCGCTGTAGATACTTTATTTGAATTAGGGATCAATTCTATTATGAAATCTCTGAAATAAGTGATTATCGCCAAGACCATGAATAATACAAGTATTTTTTCTCTATTCATGGGCTTTCTTCTCCATATGTGAGATATTGTAACTGGGCAACCACGCCACGGGGATCTTCATTATCTAATATAAAGGAACAGTATTCTAAATGAAGTTCACTTGAATTACTTTCTAGATTTTCCAGAAATGTACCAATTTTTAAAAAGTTTCCTGTCAATTGGAAACTTAATGCATGGCGTTTTAGTGGTATTTTTTCATCTTCAAGATAATCATTCAATGGAGGAAAAGTATTTTCACTATGTGTTTCTATATTTTTAACGCTTAACCCATTCTTTTTTGATAGATCATTTAACTTTTTTATCTCATTAGCTAATTCACTCCCAGAAATATGATAACTCTTCAATGCAATTTTCTTATCTTCAAATAGTTGCTCAATCGTTTTTATCTCATCCATAATATTTGATCCTGAAATCAATTGATTATCTATGTTTTTGATCTTTCTTTGGAATTGCTTTATTTTATTATCTACTCTATTTCTGTCCCAAAAAAATAATGAAATTGAAGAAACCAGTATTAGAATTAAAAATAAAAATTTTGCTTGATGCTTCATTACTTTATATAACCAAATTTATTGTGTAAGCAGTTTTCCATTTATTTATTTCTTTTGGAGTGCTGAAAAATACATTCTTGAAAATTTTAGTCTGAATTAGATCACTTCTGAATAAATTGGAAATCCTCTCAGATTTTGTTTGACTTTGATTGATAAAACCTTCTATGGCAATTATAAATGTAGCGTTATTTCCGCCTTCAGAGCTGAGGGTATCAACATTTATGTATTCGCTTATATTTTTATCTACTACTAAGCTAGTCACTTCAAAACCCTTTGGAATAGAGTTACTGAGGTATTTTAAAGTCAGAATTATATTAGATGATAAAGCCAGGTCCTCATCAATAAGAACCTGGAAAGCATCAGCAACCATGTTCTGCTTTTCCATTATTTTTTTTATGTCTTTTCTAACATTTAATAGTGAAAGTTCCTGTTGTTTATCTGGTAATAAACTCTTCATGGGCTCAATCCCTGTTCGCTGCGAATAAGCAGAGATTGAAAATGTTACCACAAGGACAAGAATTACATTTTGAAGAATACGATTAAGAGCAAAATACTTAAAATCTTTCTTCGTTTTATCAGGAACAAGATTTAATTGACTTTCTGTATCCATCAGTAGACCTAGATTCGCCATATAGTCTAGCTCTATGTTATTATCCTTTATATTTGATTCTTTGTTTATGATCTTTTTACTTTTTAACTGTATTTGCTCAATAGATCTATCTAAGTCTCGAAGAAATATTTCATTTTTAGTTTCTTTTTCTCTAAACTTTTTTAATTCCTTTTGAAGTATTTCAATTCGATCATTGTAATTAGACGTGTGCTCTTTAAGATCACTCAAAGATTTATTTAAATCTTCCAATTCATTTTTATCTTTACCAATCTGGATCTCTAATTTTTTACATTCTGTTTCAAGACGTTTTATTTTTTTTTGACTGATTTGTTCAGTCTCCTGCAAAACATGATGCACAGATGATGATTTTTTCTTTAATCGGGCTACGTCTTGTTCCGTGTCAATAATTTCTTCAAAAAGGTCCTGAGATCGTGCTTTCATTTCTGCCAGATCCATATAACTTCTTAGTTTATACTCAGTATCCCCATCAATAATCTCTATAGGTTTAGGATTAGGGTCCTGTTCGTAAACTGAGTATTCTAGAACTTTTTTCATATTCGTATTGATTTGTGTTAACTCTTTTTCCAACATATTTATGTCTATTTTCCGACTTTTAATACTATCTTCCAAATCTCTGACCTTATTGCTTAGATTTTTTTTGTCATCGGTCTTTTTTTCGATAAGATCATAAAGGACTTCTATTCTCTCTATCAAAATTTCTTTCGTATGAGGACAGACATTTTTAAAATTGTTTAAAGTCTCTAAATGAGCATTTTGAGACAAAGAAACTTCTTCTCTATCATTTTGATTATCCGTTATTAAAATTAGATTTTTATCAAGATCTTTGCCTAGCTCCTCCATGCCTTCATTTAATTCTTTTATTTCATATTCTTTTTTCTCTTGTTTTTCTTGATTCAGCGAGATGACTCCTTCAATTCTTCCTAAATTTTTCTCAACTTTTTTTAATTTCTCATTCAGATTATGCTCTTTTTTAATTAGATCCTGAGCAAGTTTGTTATAATCTAAAGTAGTACGTTTTTTTGACGATCGGAGTTTATTATTATGCAACAATAAGTCTAACTTTCGGACTGTTCCCATAATTTTTTTCCGCTGATTTATAGTTTCTGAGCAAAAAAGGTCAACTTCCTTGTTCAAATTTCGTAGGGAAGATTCCATTTCACGCTTTGATTCTTTTAAAATTAATTCATCTTATTTTTTTTGCTCTAATTCCTTTTTAATTATTTCTATTTTTTTAATATTCTGATCAGTCAATATTTTATATTTTTTTTCATTATCTTTAATGGTAACCTTTATGGAAGGAATCCTTTTTCGTACTGCAACCAACACTTTTTTAAATTCGGATAGCGATTTGAGAATTTTCTTATGATCGTCTCTTAACTTTTTAAATCTTTTTTTTCTAGAATCATAAAATTTCTTGTCTAAGTCAACCAGAGAATCAAATTCTTTCTTTTCAATTATTTCTTTTTTCTCTTCAATTTCAATATTTAATGCTTGTACCTGATCTAAATATTCATTTTCAGCAGTACTTTTTTGAGCATTTAAATCTGCTATTTTTTCTTCCATTTCCAAATTGATATTTTCCTGCTCTTCGTCTTGTTTTACTCTTAATTGGTCAATACTTGACCTAACATCGATAAGTTTTTGTCTAGCTTTTTCCTGCAGATTTAGATAATCGAGGTCTAGTTTCTCTATCTGATTATTTTTTGCATCTAGTTTATCTTGTCTATGATGAATTAATTGATTTGCAGCATCAATTTTTTTCTGCGTGTTATTTATTTTATTGGTGATTGACTTTTCCTTACCTTGAAATTGTCTGAAATCAGCCAGAATAGTTTTTCTTCTTGATCTGTATCGTTTTAAAAAAGATTGATATTTTTTATTCAAATCATTTAAAACCTTTTTAATATCTTTTATTTCATCTTGGTCGAGTGATATACTCTCTTTAGATATGGATCGAGCTGCGGCAAGGGAATCAGCTTCATTATTAAATCTTGTGAGACCCTCTTTTATTAATAAGAGATAGGAATCTGATCTCTTATGGGATATCTGGCTTTCAAGCTCAGAAATTTTTTCTTTACTTTCTTTTGTTTCTTTTTCTATTGTCTCTTCCCAATTATTTCTTTGTTCTTCTAAAGAATCGAATTTTTCCTGTAAGGTATAAAGTTTTTTCAGATCACTCTTCAAGGATCTTAACTGATTTTTCCATTCCTTTATTTTTGGAGCTTTTTCTTTTCTCTTAATAAGGAACGCAGATTTTAATCTGTCTCGTTCCTCATATATTTTTTTTATTTCCTTACCACTTTCACCTAAAATATCTTGAATTGATTTTTCCTTTTTTCGCAAGACCGAAAGGTTTTTGGTGAAAGAGTTGAACTTAAATTTCTTATTTTTTTCTGTGATTATATTCAATTTGTCTTTTTGTTTTTCAAGATTTTTTAATTTCCTATTTAAATCTGCTTGTATTCTTTTTTGGATCTTTTGTACCTCTCTTAAAATAATTGTCTCTTTAGACTTAAACTGTTTCTGCTTAATTAGTTTCTCATTGAAGTTCTTTTTTAGTTTATTTAACTCTTTATCTAGCTCTTTTAATTTTTTTTGTGTCACCTTACTACTTTGTTGGGATTGAATTATTCCAACTTTAATTTTATCCTCTTTTGTAGAAAGTTGTTTTAAAAGAATATTTAGTTTTGCTTGTTTTTTCTGATGTTCTTTTCTTTGTCTAGAATTCCTAGTATTAAGCTCTCTTATTCTTCGCTTTCTTTGAATGATGGTATTACCCAGTTTTGTTAATTGGATTTGAATTGATTTTAGTTCTTTTATGATAGCAAGTTGTTTCTTTTTCCCTTCTTTTTCTTTTTCCTCTTTTTTTGATAGAGGTTCAAACCCTGTGATCGCATCCTGGATTAATTCTAAAGCTTTAACACACTTTTGCTTTGAGCTTTCATTATCTTTTAGCATCCGTTTATTTTGATCTATTTCTCTATTTAATTTTTTTAGCCTGCCTTCTTCTTTTTCTTTTTTCCCTCGCTTTAATAAAATTTGATTTTTTAGC
>MDTE01199858.1_pt1 | contig 43128 bp, 29 predicted proteins | sample 811231 | NCBI WGS metagenome assembly MDTE01 (sample SAMN05326651, study PRJNA326480) | marine metagenome | isolation source: seawater | place: Indian Ocean: Red Sea | collected 2010
CCTCGCTCGAACCCGTCCTGACGCGCGCGTCGCGTCTCGCGCGATGTCCGTCGCGAGCGACGTCGGCGCGCGTCGACGACGCGCTCGAGCGTGGGCCGATGACACCCACGTGGGTCTCGACGTCGCGCCCGATCGTCGCGCGCCCGCGACCGCGAGCGGCGCGCGATCGGTCAGACAACGACAACGAAGGTCCCGTGCGAGCGAGGGCGAGGGCGAGGACGAGGACGAGGACGAGGACGAGGACTCGCGCGAGGAATGGATGAACGATAGCGCGAAAGATTTATGGTTACCAGTCAGAGGGCGAGGGCGCGAGGCGAAGACCGAGGTGGAGGCGCGGGACGAGCACGAGCACGAGGACGCCCGACCGAGCGACTCGGCGTCGCCCAGAGGCATCTTGACACCCACGGGATCGTTGCGCAACAACGGTAAACGCACGGTGCGTTTCGAGAGTTCCCTTCCCCACGGTTTTCCAGAGCGTAAACCGTCCCTCGTCAATGCGTGTTGCTCTCGCGGTCGCGCGCTCGATTCCGACGGTGGCCTGCACGGTGTCGATCAGGACGACGATTCCACCCCTTGGGTCGGTTTTCTCCTCGTCATCCTCACCGTCACCTTCGTCGCGTGCTGCGGTGAGCTCTTCAAGCGTCTGTACTCGCTCGTCACCGCACCGGCCTCCCCCTTCCTCTTTCTCTAGCGCATCCATCCGTAGTCTCATTTCTCTGTAACAACACATATTTTCAGCCGCGAGGTCGTTCTGTAGCTCTTTGACTCGTTCGTTCGTTCGTTCGTTCGTTCGTTCGTTCGTTCGTTCGTTCGTTCGTTCGTTCATTCAAACGTCAGTGACGCGCGCATCATGCAGGCGAGAGCGATCGTACGATCGTTCGCGTCCTCCTCCTCCTCCTCCTCCTCCTCGTCGTCGTCGTCTCGCGCGGGTGCGTCGCGTGTCGCGCGTCGTCCGAGCTCGCGCGCGCGATGGGTAACGACGTCTTCTACATCCTCGACGTCGCAGTCGGTGCGAGCGTCGGATGAGAGCGAGCGAGGAAGGGAACGGACGGAGATCACGTTCGTGAGACACGGTCAGAGCACGTGGAACGCCGAGGGGCGGATTCAAGGGAGCTCGGACGCGTCCACGCTCACCGAGAAGGGAAGGGGACAGGCCAAGTTGACGCGAGAGGTGGTGGCGTTGGACACGTTCGACGCGTGTCTGCGATCGCCGTTGAAACGGGCGAGCGAGACGGCGGAGATCGTGTGGGGGAACAGGAGGAGGAACGAGGAGGACGGTGCGGGCGATCCGTTCGTGGACGTCTTCGATTTGCGAGAGATTGATTTGTACGCGTTCGAGGGGTTGTTAAAAGAGGAGGGCGTGGAAAAGTTTGGTGAAGAGTACATGAATTGGAAGAAACGACCGGGAGATTTTGAAATCGATGGGCACTATCCGGTGAGAGAGCTCTGGGACAGGGCGACGAACGTTTGGCAGAACGTGCTGACGCGTCAGGGTCACAAGAGGCTGTTGGTGGTGGCGCACAACGCGGTTAACCAAGCACTGTTGGGAAGCGCGTTGGGATTCGGCCCGCACTATTTCAGGAGGCTTTTACAGAGTAACTGCGCCGTGAGTAAGGTGATTATAGATGGAAATTTCGAACCCAACACCGGTCGCGGTGTCAGTCTCGAGATTTTCAATCAAACACCCGAGATACCGCTCGGGGAAAAGAAGACCAAGACCATTGTTTTGATTCCTGAGGCAACGAGCATTGAGGAAGAGGTGAAAATCACCGCAGGTGTCATGAAAGTGCTGAAAGACACGACCGTCGGAGCGCTGCTGCACGGTCCGGATGGCGCCGCGGTGCGCATGGCGGAAAAACTATTCAATCGCTGTTCGCGCGAAGTCGAAGGCGGATGCCCATTCGAGTTGCAAGTCGTCAACTCGGTCGAGGACGTTCTCGCTCAGGAAGGTGCGAGCGATCGCGGTGAAGGCTCCACTTTCGTCATTCACGAGAAGAGTTTATGCCAAGAGTTCATCGCGCGCGCGATGGGCATGGATAACGGCGAGGTGTTCAATCTCACCCCGGGTGGAATTACCATCATTAATATGAAGGGTGGGCCGGCAAATGATCCCGTCGTCATATGCGTTAACCACGTCTTGCACATAGCGAACGATCCAGATTGCGAGTTCCATTGAGAAACTACAATAATACCTACAGTTTCAACTAATTCTTTCTGCGAGTTGTTAATAAAATATTACAGTGTGCTATCGAGTTCGAGTTCGTTTTTCCCTCTTCTCTTTCTTCTCCTTCTTCTCCTTCTTGTGACGCTTGCTCCCTCTCCTCTCGTCTCCATCATCGTTTGAAACCGGTAATCCTTTGACAGCAGCCTCAGCACGGGCGATCGCGGCGGCTTTACGAGCTTGAAGCTCCCGAATGATGCGTGCGTCTTCATCCTCCGCATCCGCGTTGCGAGGTCCAGCGGTGTCCACCACGTCTCGGCTATCTCGCACCTCGGGCGCTCCCTCGACCGGTCCATCAGTTCCATCCTCCGCGTCGGGCTGTGCCTTCTTCTCCACCGGTCTAGGGGTCCCACATTTAAAGCATGAATCTCGAAATTTGAAGTTGTCAGATCCGCAGACGCACCGCCACTCTTTTCGCGCCGCGTCGCCCTCGTTTTTCATTCTATAATCATCCACGTGGTCCACCCTGATCGTTCGTCCCACCACCGTCCCACCGTTCAAATTATCCACAGCCAGTACCGTCGATCGCTGATCGGCGTAACAAATGAACGCGAATCCTCGACTCTTTCCTGTCTCCTCGTGTCGCACGAGGTTGACGTCGACGATTTCCCCGAACTGCGAAAACACCGCGAGAATGTCCCCTTCCGTCATGTTAAACGGCAATCCACCGGCAAAGACGTACGCGGAGTGTTTATACCTCTCGTGCCACGACGCGCTCTCCCCCATCCCGCTCTCAATCTCGCGCATCGTCGCCTTTTGTGTGTTTTTAATCTGCGTCAGTGGATTCATGGTCGTCGCGCTCCAACACTTTGACGTCGATGTTCTCTCTTTGTGGACCTCGCGACCGCCGTCGCCGCGCGACAATCCCTCTCTTCCACCGCTCGCGACGCCTTCGACGCCCCTCCACCGCCGCGCGCGCGCGACTGTCGCCCCATCCAGAGGCGTCCCGACGTCGAATTGGTGACCATCAAACCCGCCCGCCCCGGCGGCGCGACACATCGACGCGCGTCGGTGAGGGCGCGGGCGATGAGCGGCGAGACCGGGTCGTCGTACGACGAGACCTTGGCGCGGGAGATCGTCAACGAGTGCGCGACGTCGACGCGAGCGCGGGATGCGGCGCGGGAGACGCTCGCGGACGTGGAGGCGGCGGTGCGAGGTGCGAGAGCGAAGAGTCGACGGCGCGGCGCGAACGAGGCGCGGTGCGGGGAGGGGCGTTTCCGATCGGTCGGTGATGAAGCATTAATTTAATCTTTGAGAACTGACTATCCTCGTGATGTCTCAATGACAAGCATATGACTGAGACCGAACGGGGACGCCTCGAGCCTCGCGCGCGAGCGAATGAATGAAATGAACGAGTCGTCGCGTCGCATCCGGAGACTGACGATGTGATGCGATGAATGATTACGCGCGCTTTGCAGGTTTAAAGGAGAAGGACATCAAGGCGAAACCGGTGTCGTGGTTTCCGATCGAGTGCGATGAGGTGGTGGGGAAGACGTTGAAGTTTACGCCCCCGGCGCGCGTGTACGTCGTCGGAAGTCACGCCGAGGGCGGTTGCTTCAACGTGCCGATGAATGGCGATGGAAGTCTCGCGATGGACGTCGCGGTCGAAATGCCGGGGTCGTTCTTTCAAGAGAAGGATTACCTAGATCATAGATACCACTTCAAGAGAGCGATTTATCTCGACGTTTTGCACAAAAAGTTGTCAAAGTCGTCAAAGTGGTCGTGCGAAATCGGCGATCATCACAATGATCCGAGAAAGCCGTACATTTCGGTGCGCTTTGGGGAAAAACAAGATAAGAAATCGTTTCGTATTTTTCTGACGGTTGATTCTGAAAAGTTTGCATCGGTGAGACTGTTACCCAGTAGAGCGAACTTGCGTAGCTTAGAAACAAAAAGCGGCGAACGGGCGCCGAGTCCACATTACAACCAATCCATCGCAGAGGATATGTATGCGGATGTTCACGCGGAGTATTTCGCCTCCGCATCATCCAAAGCGAAGAGTCTGGGCGGCGCTGTCGTGCTCTTTAAGCGATGGGCTCAAGGGCGACGCATGATGGACGCGCCGGATGGTATCAATGGATTTTTCATATCAATGCTTTTTGCGTACATGTTAGAGCGTGGGGGACAATTAAGCATCAGTATGGATACGAATCAAATGTTCCGCGCAGCTCTCGCGGCTCTCGCCAAGCCGGGCTTTTTTAAGAAGGGATTATACGCGAGCGGTAAGCCGGAGGAGGCGAGCGAATGGCAGCGGGCCTTCAAGAATGTTTTCATCGGTCCGTGTGGTCACGTCAACATCATGTCTAGAATATCACAGAGCGCAGTGGACGAACTGATTCATGAAGCGACAGTTTCGACTTTAGAATTGAAGAAATCGGGTCAATCGATTTTTAGCAGCGTTCTTCTTGGACAATGTCCAGCCGCGGTTCGTTACGATGTGCATTTGCATGTTGACGTGGGCGTTTCAGAAATGGAGTCGGAGCAAGATTTGAATGCGCATCGCGCCGTGGAGCGTAAAGCCGCGCAAGTAGTCACGCGTGCGCTGAGTGATCGTTCGAAACTAGTTCGTGTACACGAGGTGCCCAGCTCAAGTGTTGACTCAGTGGGAAGTTCGATGTGTAAGCTTTGGATCGGCATCGTCTTGGATGCAGAAAATGCGATGCGTTTGGTCGACATTGGCCCTAACTCTGCCAATGATAAAGAAGCAAAAGAATTCCGCACATTTTGGGGCGAAAAGTCTGAGCTTCGACGCTTCAAAGATGGACGGATATGCGAATCCGTCGTGTGGGACTTCGTTGCGCCGTCGGAACGCCACCACATTTCAGCCATCGTCGCTGAAACTGCCTTGAAGCAGAATATTCGCGATATTGATGAAATCGAGTGGAGCTCCAAGCTCTTTGATGAACCTCTCAGCAAGATCACGTCTTCGAGTGAGGGTGCCTCTCCGGCCACTCTGCTCCAAACGTTGGATCGCTTGGCAAAGCGCATGAAAGACTTGAAAGAGATGCCTCTGAAAGTTCACAACGTCCAGCCCCTGAGCGGGGCGTTTCGCGGTACCGATCCCGCTCCTCCCACGGCACACCCCTTGGCGCATGGTGCGGGCGTCGGATTAGGAAAGAATGACGACGAAATCCCGGTGTGTCCGAAGACGCTCGACATCATGGTATCGCTTGAAGGTAGCGGCCGTTGGCCTGAGGACCCCGTCGCGATCGATAAAACTCGATCGATGATGGCTGTTCAACTAGCTGAATCGCTCCGAAAGAGCTATGCGATGCCGAGCATCATCGCTGAGGAAGCGGTGGATATCTTGTTTGAAGGGTATGCGTTTCGCGTGCACGTGAGTGCGTCCGCCGGTGGTCCGCACGTCAAGGCGACCGAGGAAAAACTCTTAGCGCGAGCGGCACACGCTGGATTAATTGCATCAATTGCGGCGAGATTTCCTATGTATGGTGTGTCCACACAGCTCATCACTAGATGGGTATCATCGCACATGTTTTCTCCGCATGTTTCCGATGAGATGATAGAGGCCATCAGCGCATTGTTGTTCATCAACCCAGGGGCTTCGTTACCGCCGATGTCGCGGGAAGTTGCGTTTCTAAGATTCTTAAACTTGATTGCGTCTCACATGTGGTTCGATCCGTTGATCCTAGACCCTGAGGGCGTGGTGACGAGTGCAGAAATTGAGTCGGTGGACAGAACGATGAAAGACGCGCCGGCGATGTGCATCGTCACCCCCCACGATAAGAGTGGATCGGAGCTCGCGAAGTCTGGACCTGGTGCGGTGGTTCTGAAACGTCTCACATCCATCGCAGCCCGCGCCACTTCAGAGATGCAAGCGGTCTTGGAGGGCGTTTCAGGCCATTCAATGTTTGAGAGCTCGTGCTGGGAGCGTTTCTTCAAGCCGGCATTGAGTGGTTTCGACGCCGCCTTTGTGCTTCGACGCACCGCGCTTCCGTTCCCGAAGCAAGCACTGTTCCCGAGCAAACGCATGTACAAGCGCATGCGAGCCCAGTTTGAAAACGAGATGAGCGTCGTGGATGAGGACGAGGAGGAAACGCTGTCCCGCAGCATCAAGCTCGCCAAACTGCCCCCAAAGCTTCTTCACAAGGGTCCGGATAAGGCGCGCGAGGCGTTGCTGATCGGCTTCGATCCCGTCTCGTGCTTCATCAAGGACGCAGAGAAAAGACTCGGAGGCACCGCCCTTCTCTTTGTCGATAAATTCGGAGGCGACACGATCGGCGTCGCCTTCAAGCCCGACGCCGTGCACGTCGAAGCCGCGCTTCCGGATTCCATGTCTTGGTTATCCCCCCCCGATCCACCCTCTCGAGAGGACGTCATCGAAGAGCTCGCCACCCTCGTCGGCGCCGAGTTCGTCGAAAAAGTCCTCACGACGTAGCCCCCTCGCGCGAACCAACGACGGCTGAAACTGACACACAACCACCCCGACACCCGACCCGTCCCATAACCACCAACACGCCCGCACCGAGACACCCTTCCCTCTTAAAGCATCACGCCCCCATAGTTTACGCATTGATTCTTCCGGGGTCAGTCGGGAGGCTGACCCCACGGTTTTATCCATATGATGAGTCGGTTAAGTCGATGCAGATCATCGAGACGTCAGCCCACGCCCTCACCTTGTTACTTCGCGCGGCGTCAACCAGCTCTGATTCCACGACACGGTCGGTCGGTCGGTCGGTCGGTCGATTCTTTTCGATTCTTGTTTTTTCGAGCGCGCGCGCGCGGCGGGTTTTCGTCCCACTGCGCGTCGCGTCGAGGAGGATGCGCGCGATGCGATCTCTCGCCATGGCGTCCCCGAGCGAGGGGCGCGGGAAAGCGAGCGGGCGAGGGCGGGGAAAGCGCGGTGGGTCGCGAGGACGCGGCGGCGGCCGAGGGATGGGGTCGAAGAGGCGGCCGAGCGGAGGGAAGAGGGGCGCGGACGAGGGCGAGCGAGGGGGGATCTCGACGCGAGAGCGACACTTGTTCTTCGACGAGGCGCAAATCATCGTCGTCGGCGGTCAGGGCGGGGACGGGGAGTCGTGGACGGGGACGGCCAAGCCAAAGGTTGTGAAAAATTTCAAGTATCAGTGGGGACGTAACCTGAAAAAGTACATTGAATTACCGGCGGCGGAACCGGCGGACGGGGGGAGGGGGGGGAACGTGTACCTGCGAGTGGATCGGAAGTGTGATTCGCTGTTGCATCTTCACGAACGGAAGACGTGGCGAGCGAAGAAGGGGTATCACGGAAGCGCGGCGGAACACGCGGCGGGAGGGCGCGAGCGCCATCGCGTGGCGCCGGACCAAGACCACATGTACATTCCGGTGCCGCCGGGAACGGTGGTAAGACGTAAACGCACGGGTGAGTTGTTGGGTGATATGACCAAGCACGGACAGACGCTGCTCGTCGCCGAGGGCGGTGGCGGTGGGTTGGCGGCGCGGCGGCAGCAACGCCAAATTAAGCGTCGGCAGCGCAACGGCACGGGGGACGAGTTCGAGGCGTCTGACATCGCCATCGACGACGCCTCGCTCGTGTCTACTTCGGGTGAGCCCGGGGAAGAACTTTCGATTGAGTTACTCATGCGCGTGGTCGCCGATTGCGGTCTCGTCGGTCTGCCAAACGTCGGCAAATCGTCTCTGTTGAAGGCTGTGACGCGCGCGTCTCCGGAAATTGCCAACTACGCCTTCACTACGCTCATGCCGAATCTCGGGGTGATCAAGAGCGAGGACGACCTCGCGCCGTCCGGTGAGTCCTCCACTGTCATGGCTGATTTGCCAGGATTGATTGAGGGCGCGCACAAAGGCTTGGGTCTCGGGCGGGCGTTTTTGCGTCACTTGCGCCGAACGCGATCCATGGTGTGCGTCATCGACGCCTCCGGGCAGGATCCCGTGAACGATTACGTGGTCGTGCGCCGAGAATTAAAGCTGTACAACCCTGATTACGTCGAACGACCGCATATACTCGTCTTGAACAAGATGGATCTCGAGTGGGCGGCGCTGCGCACGGAGGAACTCACCGACGCCATCAAAGCGCTCGACGAGGACACCATCGGCAAGCAACCCGTGTCGATTCTCCCCATAAGCGCGAAAGAGGGGACGGGAGTCCCAGAGTTTATGAAGGCTTTGGAAACGCTCATGCAGGACGAAGACGCGCGACGATAGGATAGATTAGGTGTAGCGCTGCAAAAATATGTGCATTACAAATCGAAGAGTCGGAGCTCCGCAAACGCCTCTTGTCTCGTCGCGTTGTACCACCCGACGACGCGAGCGCTGCCGATCGTCGGCGGGAGCGTACAGTCTAATCCATAAATAATCTCCGGAGAAGTGATGTGCTTTTTGAAAGAGTCGCGAACTTCGTTCATGGGCTTGCGCTCCTTGAGCGCGCTGAGTCCCGCGCGCGTCGCCGAGAGCGCTTGCGCGCCGCTCGCGCGCACCTCGGTGCGGAATCTTAACGGGCCGAGAAGCTGTTGACCGACGGAGACTGTCACCGAAGACGGAGTCGATTTTATTCGGCCATCCATGGTGATCAGTCGATCGGTCAACGACATCGGTTTTTGCGTCTCCGCGGCGAGCGGCTTGTTCGGCGCGCCCATACCTCCGGCGTCCACGCGCACGTTGATGGACGTGTAATCGAACAGAGGACGCGCGAACGATCCCACCTGCGCGTGCACAGACAGTGACCCGAAATTTTGCAGTTGCATTTCCTCGTCTTCGTCGTCCAAACTCTTCCTCATCACCGTCCCGTAGACGCCTCCCACCGCGAGAATCGGCACTTGCGGCAGCGCCGCGTACCCGCTCACCGCGCTCGAAGAATCCGCTTTACGTCGTCGTCGCCCCCTCCACAGCACGGCTTGCTTTTCGTACGACGCCCCCGCCTGGATCTCTTTCTTCCCTCCGTCTTTCACGCCGAACGATCCGAGATTTTTCCCCATCCACTTGCGCGCGGAGACTCTGTAATTCAAATCTCCCCGTCCTCTCGACGCCAGACTCACCGACGCCGTCGTCGGTCCGTCGACGTAGCTCTCATTCGTCTTAAACCTCTCGTTGTGCGACAAATCCACGCTCACGACGTGCGATGGAATCTTCGTCTGCATCGTCACTCGCACTCTCGGATTCAATTCCTCCTCCTCCTCCGACTCCTTCCCCTCTCGCCCTCTCACCGCTCCCAGACGTCTCTGCGCCGCTCTCGTCACGCCTCGCACGCTCCCGAGTTCCCCGACCGCTTTCACCGCCACGTTCTCCATCGCGTTCGCCCTAAACCTACACCCCAACGCATACATCGACGGATCTAACAGCGCTCTGTGCGCCTTCCCCTCCTGCACCTGTTCCGTATTCCACGCGCGTTGCGCGCGCACTCTCGCCGTCGCCGTCGTCCACCACCGTCCCGTCCCGACGTTGGCGACGACGCGATCGAGCACCATCCCACCCTCCTCTCGCACGTAACTCGGCAGCGCCGGTAAATTTAAAAACTTTTGCGCCATGAACACCTGTTGCGATCGCGCCAACCCGCTCGCGTGCGTCATCGAAAACGTCGTCGTCGCCGACGTCGTCCCCTCGGATGATTCCGACTCCACCCTCCTCTCCCGTCCCGGATGCGTCTTCGCCAATCCCTCCACCCCCGTCGCCGATCCGCACTCCCCGTCCCCGCACGTCTCCATCAATCGCTGTTTCATCGGTCGAAACCCGGCGTGACGCAATCCTCGCCCCATGTCCGTCGCGATTCCCTCCCACGCGCGACGCGATGCGGATTCGATTTTCACGCACGCATCGACTTCTTCATTGCATTGCATTCGCGCGCCGTCGTGGGGTCAGGAGGGTGTAGGGTTTAGGGTTGAGAGAGATGGGACGCACGCCCTCGTTCGACCCCGCGCGCGGTGGGGTGTGTGTGTGTGTTTTTGGGTGTCGAGCGACGGCAGAGGCGCGCGCGAGGCGGAGCGAGGCGACGCGCGTGCATGCGGTGATCGATCGTGGGGGATACCGCGGAGGGACGAGCGAGCGAGCGAGGGAGGGGGAGAGAGAGAGAGACGCGCGAACGAACCGGTCGGGGACGTGCATGCCGTGACGTCCCGGGATCGATCGATTCGAGGCGGCGGAGCGCGAGCGCGAGCGCGAGGGCGAGGAGGTAGAGAGCGCGAGGGACGAGAGGGAAGAACGGGGAGAAAGAGACGTCGGGCGCCATGGCGATGGTAAACATCGGCGCGTCGAACGCCGGGGATCAGTTTTATCGATATAAAATGCCGGCGATTCAGTCGAAAATCGAGGGACGAGGAAATGGGATCAAGACGAACGTGGTGAACCTGGTGGAGGTGTCCAAAGCGTTGGCGAGACCGCCCATGTACACGCTCAAGTTTTTTGGGAACGATCTGGGGGCGCTGACCAAGTTTGATGAGCGGTCGGGGACGGCCATCGTCAACGGGGCGCACGACGCGGGGAAGCTCGCGCAGAGTTTAGAGGGATTCATCAAGCGATTCGTGCAGTGCTTTTCGTGCGGAAATCCGGAGACGATGATTGAAATCTCCAAGCGTGAGACGATTCACTTAAAGTGCAAGGCGTGCGGGGCGGTGTCGGACGTCGACATGCGTCACAAGTTGTGCACGTACATTTGCAAGAACCCTCCGGAGATTAAAAAGGATAAGAAGGAGAAGCAGCTTCGACGCGCCGAGCGCGAGCGCGAAGAGGCTGGCGCCGCTCTCGATGCCGAAGAACGCAGACGCAAAAAGGCTGAGAAGAAGGAGAAGAAGGAGAAGAAGGAAAAGAAGGAAAAGAAGGAAAAGAAGGAGAAGAAGGAAAAGAAGGAAAAAGCCGACGAAGAACCTCAAGACGCCTCCTCCGCCTCTGAAGCCGACGATGACGACGTTCAGTGGGCCACGGATACCTCCGCCGCCGCCGCGAAGGCTCGCGCGATGGAACAACTCACCGATGGCGCCGCGAGCATGGTCACCGTCGTCGCCGATAAAATGGCGGACGCCACCATCGAGGAAGAAAGTTCCGAAGAGGAGGAGGACCCTCGCGTTTCGAAGCTTCGCGCGTACGCCGCGAAGAACGACGCGGAGAAGACGGCCGCCTATCTCATCTCCGACGGTCTCGGCATCGAATCCAAAGGTCTCGGTCTCGTCTTCCTTCTCGAAGCCCTCTTCGACGAAGACGAAGCCGTTCCGCCCCAAATCAAGGCGAAGAAGGATTACCTCGCCGCGGCGTGTCCAGATGCCGATTCTCAGCGCGCGCTCCTGTGCGCCTTCGAGCGTTACGTCACGGAAACCGCCACTTCTGGTTTCAAGGCCTTCTCTCTCATCCTCAATCAACTCTACGAGTTTGACCTCATCGAAGAGGACGTCATCAAGGCGTGGAACGAAGACGTCTCCGCCGCCGCGAGCGTCGACGTCGAATCCAAGGTTTCGCAAGCCGTTCGCAAACAAGCCGCCAAATTCATCGAATGGCTCGACGAGAGCGATGACGAAGACAGCGATTAGCCTCTCGGTTCACCGCCTCGAATCCATTTTTCGCATTGAAATAATGACGAATCAACACATCAATCATCAATCAACCGTCGACGCCCCTCACATCCTCCCGCGCATGACCCCGACGCGCATCGTCCATCGTTTCGCGCGCCGACGCGTCGTGGACATCGCGCGCGCGTCGTTCTCGTCCTCCTCGTCCTCCTCCACCGATCGCGTCCGACACGGTCACGCATTCGCCGATACGATGACGTCACCTCGCATCGTTCGAGGCGTCGTTTTCGACATGGATGGCACGCTGTGCGCGAGCGCCGCGCTCGATTTCGCCGAGATGCGACGACGAACGGGATGCGTGACGAGTGATATATTGGGTGAGGTGGACTCGTGGGAGGACGCGCGACGACGACGGGCGTACGACGTCATCGAAGAGATGGAGCGAGAGGCGCTCGCGACGACGACGGCGCTCCCGGGGGCGGCGGACGCGGCGAGGGCGTTGGATGAGATGGGTGTGCCTCGAGCGCTGGTGACGCGAAACGCGGCGACGTCGGTGGATTATTTTCACGAGAGGGTGTGGACGCGCGCGCCGTTTTCGCCTCGGTTGAGTCGGGAGTTTACGCCGTATAAACCGGCGCCGGATGCAATTTTACACATTTGCGAGACGTGGGGGTGCGCGCCGAGCGAGGTGATCATGGTGGGAGACAGCGCGAAGGACGACGTCGTGAGTGGCAATCGGGCGGGGGCGGTGACGGTGCTCTTAGACAGCGGGAGGACGGAGAAGTGGGTGGAGGAGTTCGGGGTGGAAGACGTCCCGGAGGAGATGGTGCCGCACTTTGTCGTCGCGGATATGCACGAGTTGCGCGCGCTCTTGACAGAGTCTGGACACTTTGAGTTTCGTTCAAACTAGATGATTAATTTTATTTATTGTTCATTCACGTAGAGCTAGCTTTACTTTATAAAAATGAGAGTCATCACTTTCGACCCAACTTGCCCAACAACTCGTTTTGCGTCTCTTGCGTCACGGCTTGGTGCGAGCCGTACTCCATTGTAAACTCGCCCTTGCCTTGCGTCATGCTTCTCAACTCGGTGCTATAGCCAAACATCTCGCTCAGAGGAACCATCGAGCTGATGATAACGTCGTCACCCTCCGCGGAGGAATCGTTAATCGTACCCTTGCGTCGGTTGATGTTACCGATCACCGTACCTTGGAACTCGGACGGGACGGTGACGTCAACTTTCATGATGGGTTCGAGAAGTTTCGGCGAGGCGTTGTGGAACGCTTGTCTGAAGGCCGCGAGCGCCGCGAGCTTGAACGCGAGTTCAGAAGAATCGACGGCGTGCGAGGCACCGTCCGTCAGCACGATCTTGATGCCCTCGACCGGGTAACCCACCAAGCCGCCCGTCTGCGCCGCCTCTTTGAATCCTTTTTCGACGGCTTGGATGAACGACGGAGCGATGGCGTTACCGATGATACCGTTCTCGAAAACGACATCGGTCGATTCCGGAATCGGCTCGATGTAACCGACAACCTTACCGTACTGACCTTGTCCACCAGACTGCTTCTTGTGGAGGTAATCAAACTCCGCGCGCGACGTGATGGCTTCTCTGTAGTTGACACGTGGTTGGCCCACTTCGCAGTCCACCTTGTACTCTCGACGCATGCGTTCGACGTAAATGTCGAGGTGGAGTTCACCCATGCCACTGATGATGGTTTGCCCGCTCTCTTCGTCCAAGTGCACTCGGAACGTCGGATCTTCCTTTTGGAAGCGTTGAAGCGCCTTGCTAAAGTTGGCGCTGTCCGTCTTGCTCTTCGGATTGACGGCGAGAGACATGACGGGATCGGGAACCTTCATCGAGGTCATCGCGTAGCTCACGGTGCCGTCGGTGAACGTGTCACCGCTCTTGCAATCGACACCGAACAGGGCGACGATCTCACCGTTATCGGCCGAAGACACGTCCTCCATGTCGTCGCTGTGCATTCTCACGAGTCGCGGAACCTTGAGCTTTTTGCCCGTGGAGGTATTCGTGATGGTCATGCCCTTTTCAATCTTGCCTTGATACACTCGAAGGTACGTGAGCTGCCCGAATTTGCCTTCCTCGAGCTTAAAAGCCAAAGACACCAACGGCTTGGAGGGCTCGTTCGAAAGGGTGACGGGCTCCTCTTCGTTCTTCAGGTCCAATGCGACGTTCTTCACTTCGGATGGCGCCGGGAGGTAATCGACGACGCCATCCAAGAGAAGTTGAACGCCACGGTTTTTGTACGCACTTCCCATGAACAGCGGCGCGAATTCGTTCGCAATCGTCGTGCGTCTAATCGCGGCGCCGAGTTGCTCCGTCGTGGGTTCTTCTCCCATCAAAAACAAATCTCCCAACTCTTCGTCCACCTCGGAGACGGCTTCGATGAGCACCCTTCGCTTCTCGTCGGCGAGTTCCTTCAAATCCGCGGGAATCTCACCCACAGTGAGCGTCTGACCGTTGTCCCCGGAGAAGACGACGGATTGCATGCGCACGAGATCGACCACACCCTGGTGTTGATCCTCCAAACCGATCGGAATCTGCACAGCCGCGGCGTTGAGCTTCAACTTTTCCCGCACCTGGTCCAGCACCTTCCAAGGATTCGCCCCCGCTCGATCGCACTTATTCACGAAGCACAGTCTCGGCACGTTGTACCGACGCATTTGTCTATCAACCGTGATCGATTGCGACTGCACTCCACCCACCGAGCACAACACGAGCACCGCTCCGTCGAGCACGCGAAGCGCGCGCTCGACTTCGATTGTAAAATCGACGTGTCCCGGCGTATCGATAATATTAATATCGCTCTCCTTCCATCGACAATACGTCGCCGCCGACTGAATCGTGATCCCCTTCTCTCGCTCGAGCTCCATCGAGTCCATCTTCGCCCCGACACCGTCCTTCCCTCGCACCTCGTGTATCGCGTTGATCCTCCCCGTGTAGAATAAGATGCGCTCGGTGAGCGTCGTCTTCCCACTGTCGATGTGCGCCGAGATGCCGATGTTTCGTCGAAGCGCGTCCGCATCCGTCGCGTTCGCGTACCATCGTCGCCCCCCACCCCTCCACTCGCGCCCCTCACCCATCGTCGCGCTCGCGCGCGTCGTCGCCGTCGCCGTCGCCGTCGTCATCGCGCGCGCCCACATCCATCCCTCGCGCGTCGTCGTCGTCGCCGTCATCGCGCGCACCGCGCCATCGAGCGCCCATCGACGCGCACGAACACTCATGACTCGGCGCTCCTCGCGGTCGACCGTTCGCGTCGCGCGTCGCGCGCTCCCGTCGTCGTCATCCATCCATTCGGCGCCGCCCTCGGCGTCGGGGTCGACCCGTCCAGGGTTTAGGGTTTAGGGTTGAGGCACTGGATGATCGATGGGACGACGACGACGGCGCCGCACTCGCTCGACGCACCGCGTTCGGAGGATGCTCGACGCGTCGAAACGCGGGTTAACGGCGTGGGCGATCGCGTTCGCGGCGCTCGCGGGATACTGCGCGTGGGATGGGACGCTCTCGGGGGCGAACGCGTGGGCGAGAGATCGACAGCTGAGCGAACGGTACGCGCGAGGACGGGAATTGATGCGCACGGGAGAGACGGCGGAGAGGTACAGAAGGGCGGTGGAGGAGGCCAAGGGGACGCGGGTGAAGAAGGGGTGGTTCGGTGGCGGTGGGTGAGCGCTGGATGACGGTGGAAGTCGAGTCGATGATTCGATGATTTGACGATGAATGTTTGTTACAGGGGACACGCGGCGTCGTTTCGAGACGTCACCACGCGACGCTTTCGACGGTGTACGTGGTGGAGACGACGCCGTGTTGCTCGGGAAGGGGTGAGTTCTCGCCAACGTGGGCGAGCGCACCCTTGAGAGAGGCTAAAGATGTCATCATGTCGAGCATTTCGCTCGAGGCGTCTCTGAGCGAACGCACGACGTCGGAGACGTCGTCGGAGAGGGCGAGGGTGGTGAGCTGTGCGTCGAGCAAGGCTGAGGTCCAGTTCACCACGGAGCGCGCGCTCGGTACGCCGGGTTCCGAGAGCGTGTTGACGCGCGCGAAGAGTCCACTGGAAGAGGCGTAGAATTGCGCCCACGCGAGCAAATATTGCAAGAGGCAGACCGTCTCCTTCTTGGAGAGACTTCTCAAGACTCGCGAACCCACCGTGGGATCCAACGGTCGCGCGACGAGCGCGTGGATTTGTTGCGCCCACGGGGCGAACTCGTCGTAGGCGCGCACCAACAGATTCGCTCTCGCGTATAAATCATGTCTAGCTTCGACGCCGAGTTTGTCATTCGACGCGCACCCTTCAGCCTCTTTGAGCACCCGCTCCGCCTCCTTCTTTTTCATCGTCGCCCGTTTCTTCACGCCCGGATCGTCCGCGTCTCGCGAAAAACTGGCTCGTAGAATCGCGATGGTGTCGTCCGGCGAGACATCCTTCGCGTGCACCAAAAAGTCCTTGATTTCATCCAACATGTCCTCCTCGAGGAGCGCCGCCACCAACCTCGGCGCCGAGGTGGACCCTTGGATGTGCCCGCCCGCGAGCAACATCGAGACTGGCGCCCACGCGCGGTGAGTCAAGCCACCACTTATCGCACTGTCTATGAGAATTTGTGGAACTGGAAGGTTCTTCATGAGTGCTTCCAACGACGCGCCCGCCTTTTTGTTGCCGCTCGACAAAGCCTCGGCAGTGGATGCTATTTTGTCTTCCATGGCTTGCGTGGAGTCTTCTTCCCAATCACGTCCTAGACTCACCACTCCTTGTGCGTCTAGTTTCAAAGCATCCAATTTCCATTTCGGTGTGATGGTTGCGTGCCGTTGCCCAGCGTTAGAGGTTGACCCGACACCAGCGCCCAACACGCGAACGGCGGCGGCACTTGACGATGGTTGAGAGTGTACGCTAAGTGAACCAACGAGAGAAGCCAAAGAGAGTTCGGGTAAGTCAAACTGCACTGAAAGCACCTGATCAGAGAGACCAACAATCAAGCTACCGGAAGTTGCCGCGAGACTCACGCCTGAAGTCCGTCCAACACCGTGTTCGAGACCTTGACTGACGTCCTCGGCTAAATGAACGGCGCCGTAGCGCGAGTCGAACACAGCCACGATTACCGTGTTTTCCTCCTTGGAGTTCGCCACGATGGCATAATAATCTTGCGAAAGACATAAAGATGCCGCACTAGCTAAGTTGGACATCGTGTCGCTCTTCTTCCTGCGCTTACCAGTCGTCGCTTCGTCGCCCTGAACATCGAGTCCGTCGAGCATCAACTGTTGCATGATCGCGCCGTCACTCACGTCGTGTAACGCCCACGCGCCGTCGTCCCATAGGATCATGAAAGTATTACCATCACTCGCTGCGCTCACCCCCTTCGCCTTTTCGTTCTGTGTGGGATGATTGACATCTAACTCCCACGCTACCTCGACGCGTCGCTCGGCAGCTTTGCTCACCAGAAACGCCGCTATTTTACGCTTCTTCAAGTTTGCATCCGTCGTCACCACGAGCACACCGACGGATTCAGGAAGCGACGAGACCGTCTCCACGCGTCGAGATCCCGTTTTCTCGCGCGCATCGTGAATCAACCGTGCCGAGGCGTCAAAAAGCTGCACGTCGCCCGTGGTGGCCACAACCACCGCGCCGTCCTCCACAGCCACCACCTCTCGCACATCGGCACCACCTCGCACAGCGATCCTCGCGCTCGTTTCCTTCGACGCTTCACCCACCGTCGCCGCGTTCGCGCTCTCTTCTTCGCTCCACACGCACAGATCCACCTCTCCGCTCGCGCGTTCGCTCTCCACGCAGGCGTAATACCTCGCCCGCGAGCCATCGCACGCCACCGCGCACGCGAAGGCACGTCCTCGATCTAACGCCCACGTCCGAACTCGTCCCTGCGCGCACAAAAGTCATCAACGTCAGTGCTCACTCCTCAAGTCGCGCGTCGCGATGGCTGGCGGCGCCAAAGGCGCGCGTCTGTACCGAACCACGGCCAGCCGCCACTTTCGCCGTTGGAGGTTCGCTCGCGCGCGTCGCCGCCGAGGGGCGCGTCGCGGCGATAAAACGCGCGCTCTGATCGCAGAACGCGAGCATTTCTGCGCGTGGGTCGCGCGGTTCGCGCGGTAAAACGTCATCGCACCTCTCTATCGACGTCGTACGCGACGACACCGTCTTTCGCCACTGTGCTGGCGCATCGGCCTTCGCCGCAGCTCGCGACGCCGAGGAGGGCGTTGTGCGAGTGCGCGCCGAGAGAGACGGTGCGCATGACGATGAGCTGTTCTTCAATCGCCGGCGTCCCGCGGACGAAGTTTTTGACGGAACGTCGCAAAGTGCCGCCATGGGTCCGGGAGTGTCTTTTCCTTTGCTCGCGCCGCCGCGTCGGTGTTCTTTCTAGCCTAATGTCTACTGTTACAAAGCTACGATTGGCGAGCGAGCTAGGAAATCTTCTCACCAGAATTTACTCTCAGCCCAAGCGGCGCCGTCGCACCACTCTGCGGGTTGATCCTGACCGTCGTTTCCTGGGTTAGTGTTTGAGCGCCAATACGGCGCGGTGTACTTTTCAGTGGAAAGGGTCAGCGTGCTCGCGGCGCTGATATCGAACTCGAGAATATCCTCGTATCGACTATTTACTAGAGAACTCCAAACTTGGACGCCATCAATGGTGATGGTGAAGATGGCGCCACACTGTGGGTTATCTGCGTCACACAAGCCGCAACCGCCTTGGTCGCGGTCGCTGAAAGATTTACGCACAATGCCTGCTCGGGTCCTGAACGTCGAAAATTGAAGATTTGCAGCACGCATGGCGGTCAAATCGAATGTCGTCTGAGAACTTTCGGTTTCCCCGGGTATCATGCCGATCCCACGAGTAATATGATCGTAAGACTGCTTCGTTGCATCGCAGCTGGCGGAAGACCCCGAAAGACAAGGTTCCTCTCCGTAGAAGTTGATTTGCTTAAACTTTCCAGTGTAACCGGAGCAATCTAAGCACACATTGCCTTGTATACCAGTAACGAAGTTTGTCGTGGTATCAGCCTCCACATCAATCGTGTTGCCCAGGCTTGTTCCGAAGAGGCAAGAAGCATGAAGTGGCCGCAGTCTTGCGCCTGAGTCATCAACCTGTGTATCGATCGCTTGATCCATGCACGTCGTCGAAACAAATCCAAAATCCGCAAGTTTACAACCACTCGTTTCATCTGACGTGTAGAAATCTTCACACTCACAAGTGCCGGTAAGTTTATCGCATCGACCATGACCCGCACAATTATTCGGACAATATTGAAACTCGCATCCTTGTCCATAATATTTTGAAGCGCAGTAGCAATCTCCTGTGTTGAAATTGCAAGCACCCGCGGCGTTGCATTCGACTCTCGTTTTGCCGAATAGCGCGAGTAACTGCTGCTCGCGTGTTGTCTGATCTCTGTATTCCTGCGCAAAGTATTGTGCCTGAATGGCGTCGCCACGACTCGGGATCGTCTCAGTGTAAAATGGCTCTTGCGCTCGCGCTTTTTCTCCATCTTCAGAACTTTCGAACTCGACGTACGCGGAACCGACTAGATGAGCTTGACTCAGTTCATCTCCTTCAATGGCCCAAGCTTCTGGCTGATCGCCGTTTGTCTCGCTAATCTTGACGTCGTACACCTGCAACCCCATAGCTTCATATTTCGCACGAATCGGAGCTGTCCCGGCTGAAATGTCCAGCTTATGCGAAGAATTCCCTTCAAACACGATGTAGTTCTTTTTGCAAGCTTGCAACGCGCAATTTGTACCGAAGTATGGATAAATGCACGCGCATTTGCCTGTACCACCGGCGCAGTCTGTCTCACCGCTCTCGGGGTCATGAACGCATACCTGATCAGAATCGCACGCACCGTTACCAGAGCACGTCTTATTCACTACCACACCTCCAATCACCGTCTCTCCTGTCGGACAGTCCACCTTTGAACAATCAGCTCCGGTGTAAGGAGGCTCGCACTGGCACCTGGGCGGTAGCGTCTCCGTTGACGCACAATCGCCCTTGTTGTTGCATGAATTCGGACACTTTGATGCAAATTCAGATACCGAATCTTGTAATTCATTAACACGTGAAGTTAGAGACCCGCCAGCTCTCGTCATCTCTCTAGTTAGGATTGCGAGAGTATCGTCGTAGTCATAATCGATTCGCTCACAGCTGATGACGTGTATTTCCGGTAGTCCGTACTTTCCCGGTTCAGGATAGGGATAAGACTGCGACAAGTGCATCACGACGCTGACTGGATACACAGCTTGAGTTTTCGTGATAGTGATGTTCACAGTGAGCATCGCAGTGGCCTGATCGAACCATAGAGGGTACGATGCGCTGAGCTCTGCAATTTCTTGCAGTCTTGCTGACTGAGAAACTATACGTCTGGTGACCTGCTCTAAAAATCCCGGAATATCTTGCGTGTAAATCGCTGACACCACGAGGTCAGTGTATTCGAAATCTCGTGGAGAAACAATGACATCTTCCAGAGTTGCTCCGTACTCACCAAAGCCCAACCAGATTTCGTGCTCTTGAGAAATACCTATCAAGTCGCACGCTGCAATGAACCTATCGGTGTTCAATGCAGTCGAGTTGCATGGTGTGTATAACTTGATGACGATGATCTTTTCTCTCGATAGCATGTGAGACGCGCTGTCTGGAACATCCAAGCCAGCAATCGATGTGTGAACAGACGAGCCCGCGAACAGCGAGGAACCGAGCTTTTTGAAATACATCGACCATCCTCTGTCACTTACTCCTTGCAACGTTGGTGCAAAAGCACCACTCGTGGCGTCTTGCTGTTTCTGTAAGGCAACTTGCTCCTTTAAAGCTTGAATCATATCTAGATTCACGTCAGCGAGACCATTATCTTCTAAATACTGAATTGCGGCATCAACTTTCACTTCATCAATATCCGGCTGACTCGCAATTTCAATGAGGTCGTTGCGAAGTTCTTCATCATCTGCATTCAATGGGTTTCTATAATGGAAACCTTCGATTTCTGTCGGATTACTCACATTTCTATCTCTCATGGCTTCGCTCACCTTACTCACAGAACCCAAGTTTGTTACTTGCTCGTATTTCTTGAAAATTTGAAAAGCGTTATCCCAGTGAAAGGATTTATCAACAAGAAGCGCAGTTTCTTCCGTCGTTACGTCTATCGTGAAATCATGTCTAATTGGAAGAGTACTCCCATCTGTTATCTCAAATTCAACGTCATACGACGCACCCTCTGCACAACGTTCTGCGGCAGGATGCCACTTATTACTTCTGCATTTCACGTCTGATCTTAAAGGAGTGCCCGTCAGAAGGCGTGTTGTGGGATCGAACGCTAAAAATTGTGGTAATTTGATGGCCGTTATCTCCAAGTTGTCATTATCGCCCTCGTCTGGGTCTTCAACGGTGATAGTATATTTATACTGCCTATCCTGAACAGCGGTTGTCACCGGCGTACTCGTAACTGTAGGTTGATCAGCGTACGTAAATCCACGCTTCCGAGCACCAGTGACCGCACTCACCGCGTCAATGGCACAATCTGAAAATGGATGTTCTGTTGATTCGTCTCCACAAAACCCCGCTTGGAATCCACCGGTCGGTCCTCGCGCCACAGCGTCTGCCACACGGACAACATCCGGATCACCGATGATGACAGATACAGTCAAACCGACCCCAGATCCCGGCGGAGTCGTACACGTGAGTCCACCTGTGCAGGTATCAGTTTCGGTCGTACACCGGGAGGATGTCATTCGCAGATCTGTACACTCTTCATCCCCGATGAATACGGTTTTATCATCTGCAGAGCTTCCGAAATTTTCTCCAGTAATTGTGATTCGTGTACCGCCGCTTCTGGGTCCGATGGACGGCGTCACTTCAGTAATTATCACGCGTGCCTGAGGAATAATGAATGAATCCACCGCGATCCAACCAAATGGTCCTGAAGTGTAGTCGTAAATCTCTAGCTGAAACACTTCTCCGTAATACTGCTCTAGCAGTGCCTCCTCCCACTGCAGCGTTTCCCAAAATCGCCTCGCTCTGACTGGTTTTGTGAGAACTCTGTATCCGTCGCTAATTCTCGTCAGTGCAACGCCAAGAATACCCTTACCGTGAGAAGACACATCGTAGGGATCTTCCGGTATATCCGGGATATCTTTCGTACCGCCGTTGGCGTTGAAAATGAGACTGCCCCGACCGAGCGCAAACGAAATGCTCTGCACACGTAACACACCGTGCACATCTTCTCTACGATCCGTCGGATAAGCGCTACATAATTGATAATCTCCACTGTGTGCCTCCAGAAAACATTTCTTCACGATGGCAAAGTTTGGTAAACCGCTGGACACCAATTTCCAGTTTGGCCAAAAAGTGCCCTCCTCGAAACCCAAACGCAGCGGAGGCAAATCGTATCTCTTCACGACGTAGTCGGGTAATTTATCTTTCCACTCACCGACGGGTAAACGCCATCCGTGAGTGCTGTACGCGGCGGTGACTTCTTTTTGCGCTTGCGTGGTCGGAACGCCGCCCGTCGTCGGCGCGAAAAAGCAATGCTCGAGGTTCGCTGCGACCGCCGCCTCGTACGTCAACGAGTACGTGCACCCGGCTGTATCCTCCGGATTGATGTACGGGGGACCGAACGACCTCCCCGTGTACGCATATCGAGCGAAACTAAACGCAGGATCCCCGACGTTCCCGTACGTATCCGTCGCTCGAATCCTCGGCAAGCACCCGATGCTCCTAAACGAGTTCCCATCCGTCGACGGCCCGCACGGGTCGTCCGGATGGTCTGGATTATACCCCACGCCATCATACACGGTGTCCAATCCCCAGATTCCCTCGGCTCGACACACGCTCGACGCGACGAGCGCGCGCGCGAGGACGAGGACGACGCCTCGAGCGAGCGCCCGATGGAGACATTTCGCACGCGTTCTCCGCGCGTCTCGTCGTCGAATCGTCGTCACGGACGCCATGATGCGTCGCGCGCGTTCGTTTTCTACCACTTGGCTCTCGTTCACGCGTCCATGGTCGCTCAGACGTCGCGCGAGGCGGTCGTTGAATGCCGCGGCTAATCAACGGCCGTGACCATTTTTCTAAAGGACGAGTCGGGACGCCAGAACTAGAAACGAACGAGAAGCGTGATTCGCTACCATCTACCATTACACCACGCGCGTCTATCGGTCTATTTAAAATATCTCAATCATCTCCTCGCGTCTCCGCTCGCGTCGCGCCTTCGTCGTCGCGTCGTCTCTTCTCGCGCGACCGCGTCTCGACGAGCTCCAAACGAAGCCTCGGTTTGGTCGCCGCGAGCATCGCCCCCTCCAACGCCAAACGTCTCGCCATCGCCGCCTCTTCGTCATCTAAAGCTTCCATACCCTCCGCCTCTCTCTTCGCGTCCGCGGCGATCAACCCACTCGTCGTTCGCAGCGTCACCGTCTCGACGTCCGGGACGCCCGCCGGCGTTCGTCCTCTGTAATCCCACACCTCGCACGCGCATCGACCGTCGACGTACGCCAACGACAACCCGTCGAGCGCGCCGTCGCGAGGAATGACGCGCAAGTGTAACATCTCTCTCGCGAGCTCTCGCCACGCGCGATCGTACGCGTGCGCGAGGTGATCGAGCGCGCGAGACGCGCGCTCGAGTCGGTCGCTCCGTCTCGCGCCGGGCCACGGCGGACGCGGGCGCAGGACGAATCCGCGCGGGAGGAGGACGAGGGCGAACGACGGGGTGAGTGACGTCGTCTCGCTCGTCGTCGCCCGCTCGTCGAGCGTCGGTGACTCGGTCGACGGACGCATGGCGGCGGCTCGTCGGCGAGTGAGGCGCGGGCGCACCGCGAGCGCATCGAATCAATCGTTCGATCGGTCGGCACTCGGTGACGCGTCGGGACCGCATGCTCCGACGCGTCGCGGCGATCGCGCTGAGCCCGGGATTTGGCGCGTGCTGCGCGGGACTGAGCGCGTTCGGCGTGGTGGTGTGCGCGGCGCTGTCGCACCTGTTCGCCAAGCACTACCCGCATCTGGGAACGGATTGGAAAGCGCCGGGCATGACGCACGAGATCGCGAGCGCCAACCTGGCGCAGGCGGCGGCGTTGTATGGATTGTTTCTCGGTCTCTCGATCGCGAGTTTATACGCCAATCGCTTTCGAGGTCGTCGATGAAGAAGAGGAGAGGGGACGAGGATTTCGCGCGGTTGTCGCGGGCGGTAGTTCACACTAGAAAATTGTACATAGAATTAATGAAACAATGAAACGCGATTCGGTCCACACCTACTTGAGCTCTAATACGCTCGCGAGGGCGGTCTCGGACATGATCACCCCCATGACTTGTTCCAATCTCGCGCGATCGGTGACGTAGAGAAAACCAATCAGACACTCGAGGGCGCTCGCGTTTCGATACGTCCCGTGACCGCCCTTGCCCTTCCCTTTCAAACGCGTCGGTATGTTACCGTACGCCGCATTTCGTCCCCACTTCACGATAGAGGTCTCCTCTTCGTTCAACGTCCCCTCGCTCACCAAGAGTCTCAATAAAAAATCCTGCGCCTCGGCGCGCGCCACTCGTTTCGTCTTCAAGTCGTATTCCAGCGGTTTCGAGGGCGGGTAAAACAACACCCCTCGAGCGTACATCTCGAACACAGCGTCCCCTAAAAACGCCAACGCGATCGGACTCCACTGCCTCGCCGACTTCCCACCCAAATCGACGAGATCCGGGGGCGTCCACACCCCGCCGTTCGGTTCCCTCGCGCTCGCCTCGGCGCTCGTCGCCACGCGTTCCAGCGTCTCTGCCATGCATTCGCGCGTCCTCGTCAGTCTCCCTCTTCGAATCACTCGACGCGATCGATCGATCGATGCGGCGACGCGGAACATCATCCAACGAACGCCTCTCCCTCGCGCACCTCGTCTCGGCGCGAGCATCGAATCCACGCGCGCGTCGTCCAGGTCCACCTCCACCCGCCGGCGTCCGTTCCCATCCACCCCGTCCCCCCCGTCCCCGCCCTTGGCGCGTCTTCGCACGCCCGCGCGCCCGCGTCGCGCCCACCCGACGCGTTCACACGACACATTCGCGCCTTTTCGCACGCGCACCGTCGCCATCACGGCGTCGTGTGTCGTCATCCTCGACGTCATCCTCGACGCCCCGGCGGCTGGTTGTCGTCGTGGCCTTGTCTGTCCCACCGCCGTCGAGTCACGACCCGTCGATCGGTCGATGCCCACACCGAGAAGGCGCGACCGACCGACCGACCGACCGACCGATCGAACGAACCGGAACGAACCGACGACCGATCGATGAATGACGATGAATGACGATCGATCGAATCACTCGATCGATGTGCTGTCGAGGTCGAGGTGAAGATTTGATGTGATTTGAAATGACGCGACGACGCGCGCGGGACTCGACGCGACTCGTCGGCGAGGGAGACCGCGCGAGGGAGCGCGAGCGCGCGAGTGGTGATGGTGGTGGTGTATAAACCCGAATTCGTCGCGCACGATGGGGGCGCGCCCATCTTCTCGGTGGACGCGGCGCCGGACGGCACGAGATTCGCCACGGCTGGGGGCGATCAAAAGGTCAAGGTGTGGGCGCTGGCGAGCGCGCTCGAGCGAGAGGTGGAGGCGGATGAGGGGGCGCCCAAGTGCCTGGCGACGCTGAGCGATCACTTCGGTCCGGTGAATTGCGTGAGGTTCTCGAAGAATGGGAGGTACCTGGCGAGCGGGTCGACGGATACGAGCGTGCTGGTGTACGCGCTGCGAGACGGACCGGGAAAGTCGGTGTTCGGAAGCACGGACGCGCCGAACGTGGAGAATTGGACCATCGCGGCGACGTATCGAGGACACAGTTCGGATGTTATCGATATAGCGTGGTCTCCGGACGATTCTATGCTCGCGACGTGTTCGTTAGATAACTTGGTGGTGATTTGGGACTGTCGCACGGGTAACCAGATTACGACGCTTCGCGGACACACGAGTTTCGTCAAGGGCGTGGCGTGGGATCCCATCGGAAAGTTTTTGGCGACGCAAAGTGACGATAAAACGTGCATCATCTGGCGTACGGACGATTGGACGCAGGTGGCGAAGGTTGAAGAACCGTACCAGGCGTCCATGGGCGCAACGTTTTCTATGAGATTGTGCTGGAGTCCGGATGGTAAGGCGGTGACGACGTGTAACGCGTATAAAAAGCCATCGCACACGGCCGCGGCGTTGGAAAGAGGAACGTGGGGCGATAACTTCAATTTCGTCGGACATAAGGGACCGGTCGTCGCCGTTCGTTTTTCTCCAGTTTTGTTCCAGGATCAACAGCGAGAAAAGTTGCACACCGTCATCGCCTGTGGTTCACAAGACTGCAAGTTGACCATCTGGACGACGAATAGACCGAAACCAGTGTGCATCGTTCGCAAGTGTTTCTCGCAATCGGTGGTTGATTTGTGCTGGACTCCGGATGGATACACTTTGCTCGCTTGCAGCACCGACGGCACGCTGTGCACTTTCACATTTGATCGCGCAGAAATAGGAGACAAGTTGGATGACGCCGCCGCGGAAGCGTTCTTGTCGGAAACGTACGGTGATATTCGTCGCAATCGAGCGCCGATGCTCGAGGATCCGACTTTGCTTGGATTTGAAGCGCCTCGAGAGTTTGATGATTTGGCAAACAAGACGCAATCGACTCCTCCTCCGCCAAAACGCATTCAACCGGCACCCATCCGTAGTAAAAATGGCAACACACAAACTGGTGTAGCGACGATTTCTGCGCAGCGTGAAACTATCAGTAACGATGGTCGTCGACGTATCGTTCCTGTTGCGGCGACTGGTCCATCCGCCGGTACACCGGTCAAGGCGCCGCAGCGCATCCAGCTCCAGCCGCTGCCGACGAACACACAACCTGAACCTCAACCATCTGGTCAAGCGAACGGATTGAAACGTAGAATAGAACCGACGGCAGTTAATGGGGGAGATGGATTCCAGAGTTCTCTTGACCAGCCGACTGCGAAGCGGGTGACGCTGCAGCCAACTCAAATACAGCAAACTCCGCCGGCAGTTGCGGCAGCTCCAAGTGCGGCGCCGCGTCAGCAGATCGCAACGACGGCGTTGGGCGCGCCCGCGCCGCTTCCAGTCGCGCCACCTCCCGGTACTCTTCACGTGCAGCTTGTGGCTCCAGATTTAGACGCTGAAGAGAATAGCGAAGACCGCGCGCCTCTTCTTCTTGAAGCAAAGAACCAAGAGCGAGCTGTCGAGTTGGTGTGCTCTAAAGCAGGCAAGATCAAGTGGACGGATCGTATCGATCGTCGGGCGACTCACGCAAGTGGTAACAAGTACTTCAGCGCCGTCGCTTTTGAAGATGGTTCATTGCAGCTTTACACTCCGTCTGGTCGTCGATACATGCCGACTTTGCTTTTGCCAGACAGCGCCGCCTTCGTGGTATCGGGTCAGGATGATGCATCCTTGCTGATCGTCACCAGAGATTACAAGCTTCTCGTTTGGAACGTCACTCCGGGTAAAGAAACTTGCGCACTCCAAGCTGATTGCTCGGCGCTCGTGCGTACGTCGGGGCGTTCTGGAGTGGCTTTGTCCCAAGTTCGTTTGTCCAAATCGGGAGCACCGATCTTTACGTTCACAAACGGTCATGCCTACGTGTACCACAGTGGTTTGAAAACGTGGGCGCGAGTTGCGGATCAATCGTTCCTTCGATCTGAGTTCACGTCTCGCATCCGTCAGCCCGGTAGCTCTGGAGTCGGAGAAGTGCAAGCACTGCAAATCGGCGCTGCGCGCGCCGCTGCCCACATGGGACCATCTGCTCTTTTGCAATCGAGTGGACAAACGGCTGGTCGAGAAACTGGAAGACACTTGGAAGTTCTCATCTCTGGCGCGTCGATTCTCTCCTCTACGTCCGAATACCGACCTTGGCTTGCCGCGTACGTGCGCCATTTGGCAAACGAATGCGGAGATGATCCGCGCACTGCTTTTGTCGGTGCCGAACCTCAACTGCGCGAGATTTGTGCAGAGTTCCTCGGTCCACTGAGTGCGACCACCTCGGTCGACACGTGGGAATCTGAAATTCTCGGCGAGAAGAAACGCACGCTCCTTCGCGAAGTGATAATACCGACCATCGCGGCTAACAGAAGCGCACAGCGCTTTGTGTCTGAAGTCGTCGAGCTTCTCCAGGCTGCTGAAGCGCGTGAAAAAGAGGCGATTTGAATCGAATGAAGTTCTAGAATGTTTGTAAATTGATCCAACGATATCTACAACGTCGCTATTCGTTTCGCAATCGCTTACTATTCTCATCCAATTCGGATGCATGACGTTTTATCGCAGTTTTCAAATCATCGCTTTCCTCGGCGGTGTTTGCAGTTTCGGCGGTATTCATGGTGGTCGTGTCATCGATCTCATCATCGTCGGCGCCAAGCGCCCCGATGTCGATATCACCGATATCCTCCATGGAACCTTCTCGAATGATATCCTCTTCTTCGTCATCCTCATCTTCGCCGGTGATGCCTGTCCTATCGATGAAATCACTCGCGTCGCGTTCCTCGTGACTCCAAACTGATGAGTTGACTGACTTTATGGCATTACGAGCGCCACGGCCCATGTTTTCATTAATTTCGCTGACACTCGTTTGCGCTGCTTTGCTACTCGCAAAGACAGCCTGGTCGATCTCTTCCTGAGTATATTTGATCCAAGACGGGCATTCCGCGGAGCTCATCAGCGCACCCGGCCAATCGAGCTCTTCATCCAATCGATTGAACAATTCCCATTCTTCTTTCGATCGAGCGACCTTACCATTGAGTTCCTTGAGCGGAGGAACATTGACTTCCACCCGTTTACCATTCGCTTGACTCGACAAGAGATTCTCAAGCGTCTCACGACGTTCTGCGTGAGTGGTTTGGCCATCAAATCTACCCGCATCTACAATCTCGGCGGCCATTTCGATTTTCTGTTTCTGAATGACGTTTCGCACGGACGATTCGAGTGATTCACAGTAACTTCTGTTTGGACCACCCCATCCCACTTCTGTCTTCTTACCCTTTGATGTCTTCGCGCTGATATCGTCATCGACGGCTTCAAAGTGAATGACGCGCACTTCTCGCTTTTGACCGATGCGATGTGCGCGAGCGATGGCTTGTTCCTCGTTCTTTGGATTTGGATCTGGATCGTACATGACCACCGTGTCCGCGGTCTGCAGGTTTAACCCGCGTCCGGCTGCTCTGATGGAGAGCAAGAAGATGAACTTGTCGCTGTGCGGCGCGTTGAAATCATTGATGGCGATCTCTCTCTGTTCGAGAGATGTGGTCCCGTCGATGCGGCAATACTTCAAGTCTTGTCCATCCTGCGTGTTCCATCTCCACTGGAGGTACGTCTCCAGTAAGTCGAGGAGTTTCGTCATCGTGGAAAATAAGAGCACGCGATGACCTGATCGTTGCAACTTGATCAGTAACCTATCCAAGATCCATAACTTTCCGCATGCGCGTATGAGATCCGGACCGCGGAAATCGCCGCCCTTCTCCGGTGGGTAGCTCAATATTGGATGGTTGCATAGCTTGCGCAGCTCCATCGCTCGATTTTGAATCGGCAAATAGCCTCTAAAGTTTTGCTGCGCGGCGAGACCCAATCTGGTGCCGGGTTGAACGCGGATCGTAGCGGTTTTGCGCACCCAATCGTAACAAGTCGACTGGAAGGCGCTGAAAGGACAGTGAACCACCACGGTGATGCGAGGCGGAAGTTTACTCTCGACGTCTTGAACCAAACGTCTCAGCATGAAAGGTTCGAGGATTTGATGCAATCGACTGATGACGATCACCTTCTTCTCTCGCTCTATCCAATCCTCTCCGTCGCCTTCGCCGCCCTTTGAATTGCCGAACCACGCTTGAAATACTTTTGACGAATCAAACACCTCTGGTAACAAAAGATTGAGAAGAGACCACAACTCGGATAGTTCATTTTGTAGCGGCGTACCAGTGAGAAGCAATCGTCGCTGCGCCCTGAACTTGTCTAAATCCCGACTCAATCGCCCTTCACGATCTTTCAGGCGCTGTGCTTCATCGATGATGATGTATTTCCATGCCACTTTGCTCAGCTTTGACCGATCTCGCATGATGAACTCGTACGAGGTGACTAACACGTTAAATTTAAGTTGCAGGACTTGCTGCTGGAAGATTTTCGCCCGAGCTTCCTTAGAACCGACGTAAAACACAGAAGACAATTTCGGTAGCCAGCGATTGATTTCCGCTTTCCAGTTCACGATGACCGCGTTTGGTACGATGATGAGATGCGGACCATAGTTTTGCTTGCTTTCAAACAGATACGCAATCAGCGAGCACACCTGAACGGTCTTCCCTAGGCCCATCTCATCTGCTAAAATACCATTTAACTTGTTGTTGTACAGCGACACCATCCACTGTAAAGACACTAGCTGATAATCGCGAAGTTGACCAAAGGTGAGCATGCGCGGCTGATGAGTGATGATCTCTTGCGTGCTATGCGCCATCGCGTAGTATCTCTCCTTTGTATCTCCACCATCGGCGGCACCGTCCAAGATCGATTCACCCTTCTCAAGCGCTGCGTCTTTTGCCGCATCTTCCGCGATGGCTTTGATTTGATCTTCAGAGAGGCCCTTCGCCTCCGCCTCAGTGGCGGCAGCAGCGGCAGCCTCTGAGCGAGCTTGTTCAATCTTCACGGCGGCTATTTTACTTCCAAGCTTGGTTAAATACGTTTCGGTTGCGTTCAAGAATTGTGTCAAAGCCTCATATTTATCGCCTTCACCCTCACCTCCCATGTCCGTCTCACGTCCTCTCGCTTCCGCGAGCAACTCGCGATATGCGGCTAAATCGTTTGCCTTGAGCGCCTCCAAGCGCATTAATCGTTCTGAATTCTCATCACGAGCTTTCCGCATAAACTCTCGGTTCATCCTCTCGTGCATTCTGAGTATAGCCCTATTTCTGGAAACGCGTTCATCACGCGCACTACTGGCTTCTTCATTCATGCGTTTACGCATGGCCATGACGGCGCGCAAGAAGGCGGTTTGCTCTTGTTTCTCCTTCTTCTCAGCCTGTTTCTTCTTCTCTGATAATATCTTCAGATCTTCTTTAACCATCTTCTTGTACGCGCGTTCCGTCATGTTCATGATTTTCTGTTGCTCGAGAACGAGCTTATTCCGAACTTGACGCTGCACGTGTACCAACTCGAGCTGCTTGACGCGATTCTCGAGCTTAAGTTTGCGCTCGACATCACTCACTGCACTCGATCCTTCAAGTTCGCGCAATTCGCCGTTCAAACGCTCCAACTCCGTCAATCTCGCTCGCTCTAGCGTTCGATTAGCTTCGCACTCTAAACTATCTACGGGACGAACGACAGCCTGGTTGACGTCCGCCAGCGTCAGTTCCGCGTGTCCGCTTCCATCTCTCTTCCTCGCAAACTTCGCCTTCACCGAGTCCGTCGAGCGAACATCCGAGAGATGCGCGTACAACGGAAGTTCTCGATACGCGTACATCCACTCCGCGTTGGTGAAGTACGTCTTCGCGTTCACATTCAACCCCTGACCGACACCGATGTCCACCGCGCCGAAATGCCTCTCCTTTCGAGCTCTGCTCGATCCCGATCCTGGAAGCACGAATCGATCGCCCACTCGAAGCTTGCGCAGATACCCAATCTGCTGCTTCAATCGATCAATCTGATTGCCCACGAACGAGCTCTCGATGACGAAGTGCACCGTCTTCCCGTCGAGTTTTCCAACGCGAAGTTTGGACTCGTCGGAATCTCGAGTCTTCGATGCCGACGTCGTTTCTTCACCCGTAGCGTTCGACATCTCGACGTCGGCGCGTCCGGACGCTTGTTGTGACGACATCTGATCCGCCGGCTCGAGCGCGCGCACCAGGTGCACACAACTGTGCCCTGCCCGTGCGCGCGCGCGAGTGCGAATGGAGCCTGAGGTTTTTTGTTCACTCTCGTTGGCGCGGCGCCGGGGAAGAGACGTGCGTCGAGAAAGACGAAAGGTAGCGACGAAATCGGGAGATGGACACGGGTGATGTATACAATTTCTTCAATTATATTAGAATTAGCGCGCGAACGCGTCACCTATAAGGCGTTGACGAGAGTATCAAACTCGGTTACGAACCAGTCAGACTCTGCAACAACCTTTTCTCGCCGCTGCGCGCCACCGTACCCGATGACGATGTCAGCGCCGCCTGATACTCTGGCCTCGAGATCGGTCGCTCCGTCACCTATCATCACGACGTGTTTGTACCCTTTCGTTGACTTTATGAACTTGACGGCGTCCGCCTTGCCTCCGGCACGGGATGTGAACTCTTTGTCGTCAAAGCCCTTCAACGAACCGTCTTCGTTGAAAACGATCGTGTTCGCATGGACATTTTCGCTCGGAATCCCCAACTCGGTCGCGACGGGGGCGATCATCTGTCTGAAGCCACCAGAAATGAGGTGAACGTCTTTGCCTTGCGCGTGCAATTTGGCGATGAGTTCCTTGATGCCAGGCGAAAACTTTGGCGGGTGCTCCTTCACGTAGCTTTCTAACAGTTCACGCGAAATCGCCATCGCTTCTAATCGTCGCTGCAAAGCCTCACCGAACGGAAGCCCTCCTTCCATCGCTTCCTTCGTGATTCTTGCCACCTTTTCGCCCGCGCCGACGTACACGCCGAGCTCGTCGATGCCTTCGTCTATGCACACAGTGGAGTCCACGTCGAACGCCACCGCATCGCTCGTGCGCCACACCTCCAATACTTGCTCAGTCGGAAACGCACCGCTCGAGCTCGACACCGCTCGCATCTTCCCTCTGCTTTCCTTTCTTCGACTCTGTCCGCCTTTTCCCCGAGTGTTCCTTCGGGTCGACGTCTCGCTCTTCGCGAGGGAACCGCTCAGAGATTCGTAACTCGCCGCTCGCAACATCAGTGCGTCACCGTCAGGGGTTCTCGCGCCGCGCGTTTCGCTTCAGCCTCCGCTAACCGCTTCTCCGCGTCCTCGAGCGTCTCCACTCGCACGAGGTGCTTTACTTGATTCAACTTCCCGCGGACGCCCTCGTCGTTCGGGAGCAAGCGCGCGTCTCTGGTGCGACGCAGACCGAGTGAAGCGAGTGTGCTGAGAACAGTTTTCGGCTTGCCGGCGGTACCTCTTCGCAGGGTGACGAGGAGGTGCGTCGTGGACATGCGCGACGTAGTCTGCGGTAAAACCCGCGTGTTGCTAGGGCTGGCATTTCGCCGGCCGTCCGCAGAGAGCGCGAAGACATCTCTCGAGGGGTGCAAACGCGCGAAGCGAACGATGAAAAAAGCGAAATCGAGGATGAAACGAATGCGCGCGGTTTCAATCCCTAAATGAATGAGGCTCTGATGGTATTAAATGCACGGTTTCAATCCCAACTGCGTCAAGCCAGGCAGCTCGCGACACTCTATCGATGCTTGTACGCAGTAATCCTAGCTCGCGTGGAGACGTTTAGTCGAGGGAGCGAGCATCTTGCGCCAAACCTATGTTGTTCAAGCCGTTGTCGACGTAGATGGTGGCGCCGGTGATGCCGGACGCGAGCGGGGAGCACAAGAAAGCGGCGGTGTTACCGATTTCGATGGCTTCGAGCGGCTTCTCGTTGAGCGGCGCGTTGGCGAAGGAGTAGTTGATCATCTTGTCGATGAAACCGATGGCCTTGGCCGCACGGGAGCCGAGCGGACCGGCGGAGATGGTGTTGACACGGATACCCCACTTGCGGCCGGCTTCGAACGCGAGCACACGAGTGTCGGACTCGAGAGCCGCCTTGGCGGAGGACATACCACCACCGTAGCCCGGGATGATCTTTTCGGAGGCGAGGTAGGTCAAAGAGATGGCCGCACCGCCCTTGTTCATCAACGGACCGAAGTGTTGGATCATGGAAACGTTGGAGTACGAAGAGGCGGAGATGGCAGCCAAGTAACCCTTTCGGCTGGTTTCGAGCAACGGCTTGGCGACTTCCGGACCGTTGGCCAAGGAGTGAACAAGAATATCAATCTTACCGAAGTCTTCTTCGACGCACTTCGCGACTTCGCTGACGGTCCACTTTTCGTTACCGGCGTAACGCTTGTTCGTCTTGATGTCCTCCGGGACGTCATCCATGTCGTCGAAGACGGCATCCATCGGGTAAATCTTGGAGAACGTCATCATGGAGCCATCGCTCAACTTACGAGACTCGTCGAACTTGCCGCGTTTGTAGGACGTCTCGAAGATGTTCAACGCCGGGACCCAGGTACCCAAGATGACCTCCGCGCCGGCCTCGGAGAGCGCCTTGGAGATCGCCCAACCGAAGCCGTTGTCGTCCGCGACACCCGCGACGAACGCCTTCTTACCCGTCAAATCAACGTTCAACCCCGCGCTCACGCGCGTCGCGCTTCGCGCCGCGCGAACGGACCTGACGTTCTTTCCTCGCACGCGCGCGCCCGCGACGGATGATGATTGCTTTTGCGCAAAGTTCGCGCGCATCGTCGTCGACATCTTCGGCTCACGCTCGCGCCGATGAACAACGGTCGAACGAAGGATAAATCACACGCGAATCACTCGCTCGCGTCGATGTGTCGCGCCTCGCCGAGTCGCGCGCGCTTTTCGTCGCCGTCCCGTCGCCGCCCGCGTCCGGCTCTTCGCGACGGATCGATTCGTGTGGATAGGGTCGGCTCTTTTTCCTCTGACCGGTCACGACTCGTGCGCGGGGGGACTCCGCACGAGTGTGTTTCAAACACAACGATACTCACTTTTGAATCTTTATATACACTCACGACCCGAACATTTTGAAAAATAGGAGGCGCGCAAAAATCCCCAAAATCCATCGTTCGGTCGGTCGTTCGGTCGGTCGTTCGGTCGTTCGGTCGGTCGCCGTCGCCCCTCGAAGCGCGACGCCGCGCGTCGCCGCCGCCGCCGACGCCGCCGCCGATGCCGCCGCCGACGTCGCCGCCGATGCCGTCGTCGACGGTGGCGCCCGCGCGCGCGGTGCGAGGCCGCGGACGGTGCGTTTCGAGACGACGCGTCGAGGCGCGCGCGATGGCGCGATGGCGCGCGCGCGCCGTCGAGACGACGACGACGACGACGACGATCGCGACCGACGCGCGCGCGACGGCCGCCTCGATCGCGACCGCGGCGTTCGTTCTCGCGCCGACACCCGCGATGGCCGGAGACGTCTCCCCGTTCGCGGGCGTCGTCGACGTCTCCGTGCTCGCGCTCGTGGCGTATCTCGCCGTGTTGGGCAACGAGAGAGCCGAGAGGCGGGCGCGCGCGAGCAAAACGCGCGATGGATCGCCGAGAGGGCGACGCGGACGTCGATGAGCGCACATCTTCGGCGCGTCGTCGTCGTCTCTCGATGTCTCTCGTAGCCTCGATCGCGAGTGTAATGTATTCAAAACGGCGCGGCGCCGCCGCCGCCGACGCGGGCGGAGATGAATGTAATTGGTGGAGAATGTAATGTAATTTCGCGCGTCACACGTCGACGCGCGTCGTCGTCGCGCGTGAACGAACGGAATACGCGTGATATGACGTCTGTGAACGATGCGCGAGGGACGTCGACGTCGAGCGTCGCCGTGGGCGCGAATGCGAAAGCGAATGTCGAGTGTTCCGAAATCGACGCCTCCGGGAAATTGGCGACGGCGTTGCGACGATATCTCGTCGCGAATCACGTCAAGACGCGAAGGACGGTGGCGAGGAGAGTCGCGAAGGATGGTTTGACGCCGTTGCACGTGGCGGCGCTGAACGGGTCGGTGGACGTCGTTCGAATGCTGGTGACGGAACGCGGCGTCGACGCGAATGAAACCGATCGCAGCCGGTGGACCGCGCTGCACTTGGCGGCGCAACAGAACGAGTCCGATGTCGTTCGAGTGTTGACAAACGAGGGTGGAGCAGACGTTGAGAGAGGTGAGGAAGAGGGTTGGACGGCGCTGCACGTCGCCGCGCAGTACGACGCGACGGACGCCGCGCGCGCGCTCTTGAAGGAGTGCGACGCCGACGCGGAGGCGGCGACGAGCGGCGGTGCAGCGCCTCTGCACATCGCGGCGCACAACAACATGATCGCCGTTATCCGTGTGTTACTGAATGAGGGCTTGGCGGACGTGAACGCGTATGATCAAGATGGATGCACGCCTTTGCACATCGCGGCTGGCGCCGGCGCGTCCGACGCGGTTCGCACCCTGTTGCGAGCTGGGGCGAACGCGGGCGATCGCGACTTTCAAGGATGGACGGCTCTGCACTTCGCGGCGGGATTGAACTTCACCGATACGGTGCGTATGCTGCTTGAGGAAGGGAAAGTCGACATGGATGAAGTAGACTATAACGGATTGACGCCTCTACATACCGCTGCGCAATACAATGCTTGCGACGCGATGCGAGCCTTAGTGGACGCCAAAGCGGATGTGAACGTGACCGATGGGCGTGGATGGACGCCATTGCACGTAGCGACAGAGCGAAATGAAGTTGATGCGACCAGATTTTTGTTGAAAAATGGCGCTCATGCCGGCAAGGAAGATTTGAGTGGGCGCACATGTCTCCACGTTGCGGCGGACAAGAACGCCGCAGATGTCGCGCGAATCCTCGTCAGGGAAGGCAAAAATCCGCTATACAAAGTGGATAAAGATGGATGCACACCATTGCACGTGGCCATGCGTAAAAATTCCGTGGATGTGGTAGAAATTTTCCTGAAAGAACGCGCTGTAGATGTCAACAAGGCAAACCATGATGGGTTGACGCCGTTGGACGTCGCTGCGGCGTACAACTGTGTCCAGGCTATTCAAATCATGTTGAAAGAACGCAGGCTTGACAAGAAATTGAGTTCAAAGAGAGAACGAACGCCTTTGCACATTGCGTCACAATACAACGCAGTCGATGCGATTCGAGTCCTAATAACTGAAGGCAAAGCAGACGTGCACAAGGTCGACAAAGATGGCTCGACATCTCTGCACGCCGCGGCGCAAGGTGATTCCGCTGACGCTGCCCTCATGCTACTGAACACAGGAAACGCAGACTTGGAGAAGACTGATGACAAAGGGTGGACAGCACTACACACGGCGGCGCGGTACAACGCCGCCGCCGCGGTTGAAATATTGTGCAGTGCGGGAGCAAACGTAAACAAGGTCGAAGATGAAAATTCATGGACGCCCCTCCATGTGGCGGCGCAGCATCACGAAGTAGATGCGGTCCGAATGTTATCAAAGGCAAACGGGGTGAAATTGGACATCCCCGATGTTCGAGGAATGACACCGTTGCACATTGCTGCGCAGTCCAATACGTTTCACGTGGCGGAAGTATTGATTGCGGCGGGTGCTAACGAAGAAAGAACCGATGCAGACGGCTTGACACCTATGATCATAGCCGCGCAGAGCAATGCAGACGACACATTCAGAGTGTTGGCGAACAAAGAAGAGAGTCCTATTAAACTCAATTGGCACCGTACGACCGTGAAGAATTCGGATGAAATCGGATCAAACAAAGATGACAAGTTTGCCCAGAAAACTTCGTTCAAAAAGAACATTCAGCGCATATTATCCAGGAAGAAGAGTTCAAAGACCGCTGTTAGCGTGGCCGATACTGCTCAGCGGTTCATCGAGCCAGTCCACAAGAAATCATTGCGTGAGAGGTTTCAGCGCGTGTTGTCAAGGAAGAAGAGTTCAAAGGCCCCTGTCAGTGTGGCCGATTCTGCTCGGCAGTTTAGCGAGCCAGTCCACAAGAAATCATTGCGTGAGACGTTTCAGCGTGTGTTATCAAAGAAGAGCTCTCACGCGCACGCGGACACGGCGCCCCAGCAAATGGAGGTTCAAGTAGTTGCGTAAACCCAAACGCAGAGCGCATCTTTAGGATTGTAAATTACACGAAAGTATTTCATGATCTAAAAGTCGCGATTGCGGAGCACCAAGGGAGCGATGAGTGCCCACGTGTAGAGGAAAGCGCTAAAATAGGCACACGAGACTTTTGCCCACGCGCTCTCCCAACCAGCACCATGCGGGTTCTTACCGTTCGTCCAGTCGACGAAAAGCATCGCACAGTACGAGCTTGCAGTGAAGAAGACAAAATGGAAGAATGAAACAGTGTATCTAGACGTTGGATCTTCAGTGTTGAAGTCGCCCGCGAATGCGCTGGTGGACGAGCTGCTTTGCACGGTGACGCCTAGCGCGCACAAACCGAAGAAGAAACTTATCACGGCGAGCACGGAATCTAAATCTCCAGAAGTAGAAGGAGCACAGGTGTAATTTTTAGGCTCAGATGCCAGCGCCGACGCTAGTGCGTAAAAACAATACAGAGTCATGCACCCAGACGTGAAGAGTCCACCGTTGACTCTTCCGTGTAAAGAAATGACTGTGAAAATCACGCAAAAAATAAACATGCACGTGATGAGTGCTATGTTTCTCGAACATCCGGAAGATGGTGCCCAGTATTTGTACATAAAGCCCAGCAAGGTGAACGCTCCACCGTAAGAGACCAACGCGCTCGCGAGCAACATCGCCAGGCTCGAAGAGGATGAAGTCGAAGAGGACTCGTCTTCCATCCTTTTCATGAGCTTGTCGTTCAGGTCGTACACCCATCCCAGCAAAACGATGATCTGCACGAGCAAGAAAATCGACGCAAAGAATCTATTCGCGTTCACGAGACCGCCGTAGTCGTCCAGAGGCACCGCGAATGCTGCGCACACCAGTCCCACCCACGCCAACGTCTTCGCGAGCCAGTAACTGTCATTCAACCGCGTCCGCACGCTCGCTCGCTCATCCTCCCTGACGCCAAACGTACAGATGAACATCAACGCGAAGAAAAACGCGTTTCCCAATCCCACGCGCACCGCCACCTCGTGTTTGCACGAGCGTCTTCCTGTCGCCGCTTCGTCCGCGCACGTCCAACCGAACGCGTCTCCCATCTTCGACGCCCCACCCGCGTCTCGCATCACCCACGTCGCGAACGCGATCGCGATGAACCCCATCGCGTATCGCGCGCGCCAATTCACCCGCGTCGCGCCCTCGGACCTCGCGTTCGCACCTCCGCCTCCCTCGACGTCTCGAGTCGCGTCATCTTTCCTCTCCGACGCATCACCGCGCCCACGGCACGCATTCGCGCACGTCGTCGCGAAACACGTCCCGCAACACGCGCCGACGCACGCCGACATCCCCGCGCTCTCTCGCGCGCCGTCGTCGAGCGCCCCTCTCGCGCACGCTCGCGCGTCGTCGTCTCGCGCCGAGTCGAACGGCCACGTGGCGCGTTCGTCTCCGATTGGGAATAGTCGTCAGTTAGTCTCTCTGAAGATTGAATGCGAGTCCAGAGTCGCAGTGTAGCCCCGACGAAAGCCATGAGATCCCAAACCGTCGTGACGCGGGCGAGTCGTCGGTCGAGCCGGCGCGCGTCCGCGCCAGACCGCGAGTCGCGCGGGCGACCGCATCGTCGTCGACGGAAGCGAGCGAACGAGAGAGGGCCGTTCGAGCGAGCGTCGGAATCGATCGCGGCGTCGCGCGAGCGGCGATCGACGAGGTCGGAGGTTCGAGAGCGGCGTTCGAATCCGTGGGCGACCGCGCGCCGTAACACCCTTCGATTTGGTCGTCTCCGAGGGAGAGACGCGTCGTCGGGAGCGCGCGCGGGGGGTGAGTTTGCGCGCGAATGAGAGATTCGATGACGTTTTCTCGAATGAGCGCGTCCGGGGCGGAGCGGGCGGCGCTGTTGGGAGCGTCGACGTCGGATGCGATGCTCGATGAGACGCGATCGAGCGATGCGAGCGCGTCCGGGAGCGCGAGGCGAACGTCGAAGAGAGACGGGTTCATCACCGTGAGAGGGTTCGTGGGAGTGATCTCACTCATCGCCGTCGCTGTCGCGGTGGCGCTCGGGTGCGTCCGAGAGGGTGAGAGGCACGCGCAGATTCGGCGATTTGCAGAGTTGGGGGCGAAGTCGCCCTCGGTAGGACAGGAGAGTATACCCGAGGACGGCACGGATGGAAACGATCCCGATGCTACGACTGGTAAACAGTTGCATCACTTGAAGGTGAAGCCCGTAGGTCACACGATTTGGCTCGGTTCAGAGCTACCGAACGTGAAGCGAGCCTTCTTGAATCAGAACAAGCAGATTCTCCACAAGGTGGGTTGGAAGATCAAGCTGTGGCGAAGCGCTGACATTACGGCGGAAAATTTTCCCTACACGTACCACACCATTAAACGTGCGTTAAAGTATAACCTGAAATCGCACCAAAACGTGTTCTCCATGATTGGAGATTTGATGAAGTTCGAAATTTTGTATCATCACGGGGGGTTGTATATGGATACGAATATCGAGCTCTTGCGAGACCCGACAGATTTGTTCTCTGTCACGGCCACGCTCGGTAAAGAGGTGTTTTTAGTCGCAGATCCAGGTGGAGATAAACGCTTCGCCTCGGCCGGTTTCATGGGTGCGTTGGAGAAGCATTCGGCGTTATTTGCGTCGCTCATCACGAACAAGGAGTACCTAGACGCTATTCCTTTCGACGAGCACTGCATCGCGAACGCGTGGACTGGACCCATGTACCTGACGTTGAAGTTGTTGCACTTCGACAATGCTGTGATTTTAGATCGTGACACCGCTTATCCGCTCTTGTGTGGTCAGGATGAGCGTGATATGTGCTTAGAACAAGTTGATCACGAAGTGTTGGTGGGTGACCGCGTGTCGAAGAGGGGCTCGAAGCTCGTCGTTGACAAGAATGACCCGGAGAAGATTTGGCGCATCAAGGTTCCGTGCAAAGAGGTGAAGAAACTCTATCCGGATGCGACCGCCCTCGATCACTTCACGCTCGGGAAATCGTGGACTGGATGTGATCCAGAAGCCAAGACGAGACGTCTGGTAGACTGGACGCTCAACTACGTGCACGATCCCTCGTCTTTCATTTTCGATTTCGTTCTTGATCAAGTGCGTTGGTCAGAGGCAGATAACGTCGACACCATGACGGAAAAGCTTGTCAACCGTCGAATGAGTTTGCTGGGCACCGACGACGTTTCCGCTCAGCTCGTGATTCTTGCGAACACCGCTCGATCGGGCGCGCAGCTGATGTCAGAGCTTCTTCGTCAAGCCTTCGACGCCGATGAAGATACCGTCGTGTGGGAAGATGGTTCCGGTTTCCACTCTGATATTCCATTGTATAATAGATTCTTGGATATCGGTGATCTGTGGTCCGAACGCGCGTTAGAGATGGACTGGGTCACACAGGATATGAAGCCAAGAATTTTGCAGCTCGGTGTTGACGAAGATGTCTTCAACAACTTGGTCAACCACCCGCGTACGTTCCTCGATCAGCTCTTGCTCGGCGCAGCGAGGCACGGTTATCGTTACGTCATGACGAGAATCGGTTGGAACAATGCGATCGGGGGTGCTAGAGCAACGCGCCGTATCGCTAGAACGATTCTCGACGAGTTTCCGAAGGCGAGTGTTTTCTTCCTCGAGCGAGCAAACATTCTCGCTCAGTACGCCTCCCTGAAGGCTGCAGAAGACACTGGAGTTTGGATGAAATACGCTGATCCGTTGAAACCTGAATCGAAGGATCAACCATTGCCGACGCCAGTCGCGTTTGACTTTGAAAAGTTCAAACAAACTTTCCAAGAAAGGCACGATTGGATTGAATTCTTCATGAACGAGATGCGCGCTCGTCGCCGACAGTACGTACACTTGGTGTACGAAGAGCACTTGGCAACGGCGCCTCGTCAAGTACAAACCTTGAAGAGAATCAAGGAGGCGTATGGTTGGGATATTGACGTCAACCCGACGTACTTGCGTAACTCACTGCACTTGGTGCCGACGCAAGAGGTCGAGTTGCGCGAACGCTTCGAGAACCCGGAGTCCATTCCACAACTGCTCACTCAGGCTTTCCCCTTGGATGAGCTTGTGTAAGGTTTTAGGACCGAAATCAATTAGCTAGAATAAATTACACGATGTAGTGATATAGTGCACTGATGAGTTGCTAAATCTAATCGAGTCTAAGTAGGCCGCCGCCGCCGTCTTCGCCTTTGGGTGCCGTCGAACGTCGAACCGACGACGCTTTCGGTGTTCGTCCACTGTACGATTTACGCAGCGCCGCGTCTAAATCTCCTCTCGGTGTGGTCGCACGTCTCGCTGGCGTGACTCGACGAAGCAACGATTTCGCCGCGGACGAAAGACCGTTCGGCGTGGGCGCTCCTCGCCTCGTCCTTGGCGTCGGAGTCGCCGACGCTCTCGAGTTCTTCGACGTCAGTTCACGTAACTTTTTCTCTCTCACGCTCGACTGCTTCAACGTGAACTTTCCTGCGCTCGGATCGCTCGCTGTATCTTCTAATCGCAAAGGCGTGGACGCGATCTCACCCCACGTCATCAGCGGGCTCGCGTCGACTCCTGGCGTAAAGTTTGGAGTGTGCACGCGTTCGTACTGTTTCGTTTGCGGAGTCTTACCACCCTTCCCATCGAGATTCGGTGCTTTCGGCGGCACGAATCTCGTGTTTTTCGCGACAGTCTCCTTCGGTTCCCCGACAACCATCTGTTGACGCTCTTTCACCGATAACGCCAATCCTTGCGGAGAGTTGTAGATGCTATCGTGACCGACAGTCGTTAACGCCTTACCCGAAGACGTGTCGCTCTCGGACGTGTGAGGTACCAACGCCGATGAATCGGACGCCTTTAATTCGGCGGCTAAAGCTAATCGACGCGATGGCGGAGCCGTTATCGCCTCCAAGTGTCGCTTTTTCAGTTCGCGTCGCGCGTCGGTCCGCGCGACGATTTCGCTGAACGCCGCGTTGTCTTCGGAAGTATACTGCGCCAAAAATCCATCCACGCTCAGGTGTCGATCTTGATCGTACGCCGACAACGTCCCCCCTCCCTCTCGATCACACTCTTCGTCGTACGCCTCGTCGCGATCGAACTCATCGCGCGTTCTCCTCCGAGGCGTCTCCGTCTCCCAACTCTCGTCGTCTCCCGCCGCCGCCGACGTCGTCCCCGACCCCCCGATGCTCGGCGTCCCGACGACGCCTCCCCGCGACCCCACCCTCGCGATCCTCTCCCTCGCCATCTCACCGTGTATCTCCGCCATCGCCGCCGCGTCTCCCGCCCTCGTCGCCTCCAACAGCGCCGCCTTTAACCGATTCGACCTCAAGTCTGGAAAATAATCCCGTTCGATGATCGCCTCCAACCGCGCCGTGTACTCGTCCTCGTCCAGCACCGTCGCCTTCTCTCGAGACGATCCCCTCCGCGCTCGCGTCGTCCACCTCGGCGGGGGCATGTCCTCTCTCTTCGACGAGCAATCGACCGACGCGCGGCGCCTCCTCGCGCGCGCGCGCGTCCCCACCGACGCCCCATTCTCCTCACCCGCACCGCCTCGTCCTCCACCGCCGCTCGTCGACGTCACCGCCGACGACGCGTCCACCATCCTCCGCGACGCGCGTCGAGAGGGACGCGCGACGCGCGACGCGCGACGCGCGGTGCCGGTCGCGGCGCCGGTCGCGGTCGCGGTCGCGGCGCCGGTCGCGCGCTGATTCCATACGTCCGAATTTTTATTTATCATCGCCCCCCATTTTGCGTACACACCATTAGGGCTTCTCCATAGA